>JAAGKN010000067.1_pt1 | contig 112688 bp, 76 predicted proteins | sample 6206371 | NCBI WGS metagenome assembly JAAGKN01 (sample SAMN11533720, study PRJNA540317) | gut metagenome | isolation source: fecal pellets from male and female animal of same cohort | host: Peromyscus leucopus | place: USA:CA | collected 2017
TTTACATTCGAATTCTTCACTCATAAGTTATATTACTTGAAATACTTTCTAATTAGCAAATTTTTATTAAATTATATATTATTTCTAGTCATAAAATATTTTTACAAAAATTCACACAAATAACAATTAATTTAATGAGTTTTTTAATTTTTTAGATTTCTAAGATAGTAACTTGTATAAGAAAAGAGCGTATCAATTATGATACGCTCTTTTGATTTTATTTTTTCTTACTTCGTTTTAAATAAAATATTGCAACTAACATTATGCTTAATCCTGCTACAGTAAATACTATTGTTCCTGTTCCACCTGTTGATGGTAATTGGAATCCTGATGTATTTTCTACTTGTAGTTTTATTTCTGGAATTGTTGTTCCTTCTTTTTCTACTATTTGTGCTAAGATTAAATTATTGTTTGTTTTATCTTCTACTGTCCAAGTTATTGTTCCGAATTCATCACATGTTGCTTTTACTTCTATTTGAATTTCTTCCCTTAATTTGTTGTATCCTTCTGGTGCTTTTATTTCTTTTAGATAATATATTCCTGCTCCTAAACTGCTATATAGTGCTTTTCCTAATTCATCTGTTGTTATTGTTGCTATTGGAGTTCTTTCTTCAACTGTATCTGGCTCACTATATATTTCAAATTCTGCTCCACTTAAATATTCTTTTTCTGAATCTTCACTTTTTAATTTTGCTATTTTGTTTAAGTCTAAGTCTATTGTATAAGTATATGTAGTTTGAGTTGTAGTTTGAGTTATTTGCTCATTATTATACGGATTGTTTGAATATTTCAAGTATGCTTCGTTTGTATTCGGAGTATTTCCAACTTCTCCATTTCCATTTAATTTAGCATTATATGTAATTATCACATCGTGTGCTTTTTGTACAACACCTGCTTTTAACTGTTCTACTAAGTCATTTATTTCGATTAAAATTAGTGTCTTTCCATATTGTGATTCTTTAAATTCTTCTGGATACTCTTTTCCTTCTTCTTCAAAATAATTCTTATATGTTTCATAATTTGATTCTGTAATTACTACATCTCTTACAGTATAATTATTTACTGTTTCTACAGATTCATTTATTCTTGTTTTTGGATATTCAGAACTTCCCAACATTACTTTTACTGAATTTCTATCATAATCAAATCCTTTTGCTAGAATATCCACTATTTCAAATTTGTAAGTATTATATCCATCTGGATTTGGAATGTATGATTTTAATTCGAATTCTATGTCATAATCTTCTGCAGTATATATTTCAGATGGCGCTTTGTATGTTGCCGTATTACGTTTATCATTAATAACATATTGGGCTGAATTTTCTTCACTTGTACCTGTTCCTTCAACTAATGCTTTTAGATTGTTTCCAATTACTTTCTTGTTTAATTTTGGAGTTGATGTTTTAGGTTCCATTGTTACATTTTGTACTACATCTATTAGATATCTACTATATGCATCATCTTTTGGATTTGCTTCTGCATCTATTACAATATAATATCCTGGGTCTAAATATGTTATTTTATAGTTTTTATCTATTACACTTCCTGCTTCATCTTTGTCTTCTACTACAGTATTTGTTCCTCTTGTTATTGGAATATCATTATCTAAAATATATTTTCCAACTACATCTGTAAATTCTCTAATAACATCGCCATCATTTTGATTTCCTATTAATTTTTCTGCTACATCTTCTGCTGTTGTACAATCTTTATATAAATCTAGATTTTTATCTTTTAATAATTCTATTATTTTATCGCCATGTGTTTTTCCTTCTTCAACTTCTTTTTGTAATTCTGCTCCCCATTCTATGTTTGATAATATTGGTGTTTTATCCCATTCACTATCAACTTTTTCTGAATAATCACCTTGAAAAACTTGATAAGAATTATATGTATGTCCAGAATTGTCATTATCTACTGTTATTGTATATGTTTCTTTTGGAATTGATTTTCCATATACTTTAATTGTACTAGTTCCAGCTATTCCATTTTCTACTTTTGTAGTATAACTTGTATCTGTATACCAACCATCTATCGTATATCCTTCTGCTTGATTATCCATTTTTCTTGGATTTAAGAGTTTATATGAACCATATGGTACACAATAAAATGTATCGTTTAATACTCCATCTACATGGTACTCAATTGGTATTCCTGCATAATACAAATTAGCTTCTGTTCTACTGCCTCCAACTTCAAAATTTTTAGTTCCATATATAATTTTTAATGATGATTTTACTGTGCTATCTATTTCTACCCAAATATTATCATCTGCCAAATTATTTCTTGTTCCAAAAAAATATGAATGTTCTGCATTTCCATTCGCATAAAATGGATTTAACGCATTATTACTATTTATATTTCCTTTAGGAACATATACTATTGGTCTATTTTCTTGCAAATAACATTTATTATATCCTGAACAAAATGAAAATCCTTCTCCATCATCTAAATCAGACAGAAACATAACTCCTTTAAATGATTGCTCATATTTATTTTCTCCACAATGACCTTGTGTATAGAAATGAAATTCTAATATTGTATGTTGCAGATCAGATTTTGAAAAAAGATTCGCAATTCCTAATAATTCAGTTGATAAAGCCCAAGAATAATTACTATTATTAGTCCATAAATATACTCTCATATCTAGCCATCGTGCCTCTCCTTTATCTGTTATATATCTTGCAGCTTTAGAATAATCTATATATTCACTTTTAACAGTATTATTACTAGTATAGTAAGTATAATTATTATACCAACTCATTAAATTATTATTGATTTGTCTACCATTTTTTATACTTACACCAGAAGACATTCCAATAACATCTGCTGACGTTCTATCCCTTATATATCCATTCGAATATTCTTCTCCGAAATTATCTTTTCCATAAATTCCAATTTCATCTAAGGCATAAACTTCAGTTTTTAGAAATACAGCTAAATTCAATAAAACTAGAATAAATACTACTTTAATTATTTGTGACTTTATAATTTGTTTCATATCGGCTCTCCTATAAATTTCAAAAATTATTATTAAGTATATAACTTAATAATAATTTTTGAATTCATACAGTCTTTGATGCTGTAAGCAAATATTTATTTTTATAATTTAAATTACACCAAATTTTCTAAACTTGAAATTGCTGTAAATTATGGTAAAATGAGTATAAATCATATTATTAAGTTATATACTTAATAGTAGAATTTCAGTTTTTTCAATATTTTGATACAGTTTATCTTTTGCGTTTCATTTATATTTCTTTTTAATAACATATCAAAATAAAAAAGAATTCTACAATTTTAAATTAACTGTAAAATTCTTTTAATTTATAGGAGAATCTAGTGAACAGCTTAGTAAATATTTTATTTAAATGCTATTCACAGTCATTCTTTCATAATTTTATATTTTTTTCTTATTTAGTTTTAAACATGTAATTGCAACTAACATTATACTTAATCCAATTACTGTAAATATTACTGTTCCTGTTCCACCTGTTGATGGTAATTGGAAACCAGTTGTATTTTCTACTTGTAACTTAATCTCTGGTATTGTTGTTCCATCTTTTTCTGCTATTTGTGCTAAGATTAAATTATTGTTTGTTTTATCTTCTACACTCCATGTTATTGTTCCAAATTCATCACATCTTGCATTTACTTCAATCTCGATTTCTTCTCTTAATTTATTGTATCCTTCTGGTGCTTTTACTTCTTTTAAATAATAAGTTCCTGCACCTAAGCTACTGTATAGTGTTTGTCCTAATTCATCTGTTGTTATTGTTGTTATTTGTGCTCTTTCTTCTACTGTATTTGGCTCGCTGTATATTTCAAATTCTGCTCCACTTAAATATTCTTTTTCTGAATCTTCATTTTTTAGTTCTGCTATTTTGTTTAACTCTAAGTCTATTGTGTATGTGTAAGTTGTTTGAGTTGTAGTTTGAGTTATTTGATCATTATTATATGGATTATTTGAATATTTCAAATACGCTTCGTTTATGTTTGGTGTATTTCCCACTTCACCATTTCCATTTAATTTTGCATTATATGTTGCTATTACATCTTGTGCTTTTTGTACAACACCTGCTTTTAACTGTTCTACTAAATCATTTATTTCGATTAAAATTAATGTTTTTCCATATTGAGCATCTTGATATCCTTCTGGATATTCTTTTCCTTCTTCTTCAAAGTAATTCTTATATGTTTCGTAGTTTGATTCTGCAATTAATACATCTCTTACAGTATAATTATTTACTGTTTCTCCAGATTCATTTACTCTTGTTTTGGGATATTCAATACTTCCTAGCATTACTTTTACTGAATTTCTATCATAGTCAAATCCTTTTGCTAAAATATCTACTATTTCAAATTTATATGTACTATATCCATCTGGATTTGGTATGTATGATTTTAATTCAAATTCTATGTCATAATCTTCTGCATTATATATTTCTGACTCTTCCTTATATGTTGCTGTATTTCGTTTATCGTCTACAACATATGATTCATCTACTAATGTTTTAAGATTATTTCCTATTACTTTCTTGTTTAATTTTGGAGTTGATGTTTTAGGTTCCATTGTTACATTTTGGACTACATCTATTAGATATCTACTGTACGCATCATCTTTTGGATTTGCTTCTGCATCTATTACAATATAATATCCTGGGTCTAAATATGTTATTTTATAATTTTTATCTATTACATTTCCTGTTTCGTCTTTTTCTTCTACTACACTATTTGTTCCTTTTGTTATTGGAATATCATTATCTAAAATATATTTTCCAACTACATCTGTAAATTCTCTAATTACATCTCCATCATTATCTTTTCCTTGTAATTCTCTTGCTACATCATCTGCTGTTTCACAGTCTTTATAAAGTTCTGGATTTTTTTCTTTTAATAATTCTATTATTTTGTCTCCATGTGTTTTTCCTTTTCAACTTCTTTTTGTAATTCTACTCCCCATTCTATATTTGATAATATTGGTGTTTTATTTCCTTCTTCATCTACTTTTTCTGAATAATCTCCTTGGAAATACTTGATATGAATTATATGTATGTCCAGAATTGTCATTATCTACTGTTATTGTATATGTTTCTTTTGGAATTGATTTTCCATATACTTTAATTGTACTTTCTCCTGCAATTCCATTTTCTGCTTTTGTAGTATAACTTGCATCTGTATACCAGCCATCTACTGTATATCCTTCTTGCACATTATCCATTTTTGATGGATTTATAAGTTTATATGAACCATATGGAACACAATAAAATGTATCTTTTAAGATTCCATCTACATAGTACTCAATTGGTGTTCCTGTATAATACAAGTTTATTCCAACCATAACATTTTTTGTACCATATATAATTTTAAATGGTGAATTTGGAGTACTATTTACTTCTATCCATATATTATCTATATAATCATTATTTCTAGTCCCAAAAAAGTATGGATATTCAGCAACTCCACTTGTATTAAAAGGATTATTAGAATTAGAACTACTATCACTTCCTTTTGGAACATATATCAATGAAGTTCCTTCTTTTACAAAAAATTTATTGTACCCTGAACAAATAGAAATACCTTCTTTTGCATCTAAATCTGCAATTCTTGTAACACCTTTAAATGTTTGTTCATATTCATCTTCTCCACAATGTCCAACTGTATAAAAATGAAATTCTATTGTTGTATGTTGAATAGCTGTACTATAAAGACTTCCGAAATTAAAAAAATCAATTCTTGAAGACCATGGATAATTTTGGTTTTCTGTACAAATATAAATTCTCATATCAAGCCATATATTTTCTCCATTATTATTTATATATCTAGCAGCTTCTGAATAATCTATATATTCTGATTTACTTGTATTATTACTAGTATAATATCTATTATTATCACTTGATCTAGCACTATTAATTTGCTTACCTGTTTTTATACTTACACCTGGAGATGTTCTTATAACATTAGCGGAACTCCTATCTCTTATATATCCATTTGAATATTCTTCTCCAAAATTATCTTTTCCATAAGTTCCAATTTCATCTGAGCTTGCATATACTTTTGAATTTAATAGTATTGCAAAACTTAATAACATTATGATAAAAACTACTTTTATTAGTTTAGAAAAATACATTATATGTACATTTTCACTGTTCTTACAAAATAATTTCATAGTAACAAAATCTCCCTTTTATATCTTTCTTTATCAATTAAAGTATAACTTTAATTGATAAAGATGTACATAACTTTTCTATTACAATTTGAGTACAATTTATACTCGTTTTTTATTTTCATATGAACTTGTCTATAAAATAGCTGAAGTACTAACTAGTAGTTTTCTACTTAGTTAGTACTTCTTATTATTTATTAAACTATATTTTCTTATTTGATTTTAAAGATATTACAGCAAGTAGCATTATACTTAAACCTACTATCATAAATATTATTGTTCCTGTTCCACCTGTTACTGGTAATTGAAATCCTGATTTGTTTTCTACTTGCAATTTTATTTCTGGAATTGTTGTTCCTTCTTTTTCTACTATTTGTACATGTATTAAACTATTGCTATCTTTTTCTTCTACTGTCCATATGATTGTTCCAAATTCATCACAATTTGCTTTTACTTCTATTTCAATTTCTTCTCTTAATTTGTTGTATCCTTCTGGTGATTTTACTTCTTTTAAATAATATATTCCTGTACCTAGACTACTGTATAGAGCTTGTCCTAATTCATTTGTTGTTATTGTTGCAATTGGTACTCTTTCTTCTACTGTATTAGGCTCATTATATATTTCAAACTCTGCTCCTTCTAAGTATTCCATTTCATCTGTTTCAGACTTTAATTCTGCTATTTTACTTACATCTAACTCTATTGTATATGTATAAGTTGTTTGAGTTGTAGTTTGAGTTATTTTGTCATTATGGTAAGGATCATTTGAATATTTTAAATAAGCCTCATTTATGTTAGGTATATTTCCTACTTCACCTTTTCCATTTAATTTGCTATTGTATCTTACAAATACATCTTGTCCTATCGTTACTAATTTATCTTTTATTTGTCCTATTATATCTTTTATTTCAATTAAAATTAATGTTTTTCCATATTGGCTTTCAGTATATCCTTCTGGATATTCTTTTCCTTCTTCCTCGAAGTATGATTTATAGGATTTATAATTTTCAGCAGTAATTACTATAGAATTTATTGTGTAATTTTCTATTGTTTCTGTTCTATCTTCTTCACCACTTTCTTCATTTCCTTTTATTACTTTTTCTCTTTGCTTTGGATATTCATTTTCTCCCAAAATTACTTTTATTGAGTTGTTATCTAAGTCAAATCCTTTTGCTAATATATCTACTATTTCAAATTTATATGTATTATATCCATCTGGATTTGGTATGTATGATTTTAATTCAAACGCTATGTCGTAATCTTCTGCATTATAGCTTTCTGAACTTTTCTTGTATGTTGATGTATTGTGTTTATCATCAATAATATATTGGACTGGATTCTCTTCACTTGTTCCAGTTCCTTCAACTAATGTCTTAATATTATTTCCTATTACTTTTTTATTTAATTTTGGTATTGATGATTTTATTTCCATTGTTACATCTTGTACTACATCTATCAAGTATCTACTATATGCATCGTCTTTTTCATTTGTTTCTGCATCTATTACTAAATAGTACCCTGGTTCTAAGTGTGTTATTTTATAATTTGTCTTTATTACATTTCCATTTTCATCTTTTTCTTCTACTAATTCACATGTTCCTTTGCTTAATGGAATATTGTTTTCTAAAATATATTGTCCAACAATTTTGGTAAACTCTCTTATTACTTCACCATCATTTGGCATTCCTTTTAGCACCTTCGCTACATCTTCTGCTGTTTTACAATCTGTATATATTTTATAACTTTCAGATTTATCTTTTTCATTTTCTTTTAAAAGTTCTAATATTTTATCACCATGTGTTTTTCCTTCTTCTACTTCTTTTTGTAATTCTTTTCCCCATTCTATATTTGATAATATTGGAATTTTATTTCCGTTTTTATCTTCTTTTTCAGAATAGTCACCTTTAAAAATTTGATATGAATTATATGTATGTCCATCTCTGTCACTATCTACTGTAATTGTATAGTCTCTTTTCCATTTTGCATATAATGTTGTATTTGAAGTTGGAGAATATTCTTTATCAGTTACTTTTTCTGTCCATTTTTGATCCAAATACCATCCCATAAAACTATATCCATCTTTTTCTGGTATTTCTAGCTTTATTGAATCTCCTATAATTACTTCTTCTTCAATCGTACCTTCTTTTTGGTCTAATATTCCACCATCTAAATCTAATTTTACATTTACTTTCTTATCTGTATTTATATTTATTTTTAGCACAGATGGAGCTCCTACATTTCCTGCAGCATCTATTGCTTTAATATGAATATATTTTCCATTGTTTGATATCTCTAATGATATATTAGAATTTTCTATATATTTTACATCACTTGATTTTGTATCAAAGTCTGTATTTGAGCTATTACTATTTACTAGATAATAATATCCTTTTACTCCAGTAGTTACAGTTTCTGTTCTTTGATTTGATGTTGCAATTTTTGAAGTTGCATTGCTGCTATTATATGCTTCAACATAAAATGAATATTTGCTTCCATTATCTTTTGCACTACATGTTACTTTTATTTTCTTATTTTCTCTTACAGCACTCATTGTTGGTGCATTGGGCGCTTTTAAGTCTTGTGATGAATTATCTACTGAACTTGTTGCTGTTGTTCTCTGTTTTAAATAAAATAAAGTATTTGCAAGTACTTTTCTTTCATCATCTGTTGAATTACAATTTGAATGTCCAGTTTGTATCATTGCAGTATTGTTATATGTAGTTAAATAATAATATGGATTTCCTTTTCCACCTGCATTATAATAATGACTTATATCATGTCCAGAAGGTACTGTTCCATTTACAAATTTCATCCATACATCAGATTTTGCAGCATTAGAAGTTGTATGTGCCTGTGGAATAGTTAATCTTGTTCCGATTGGCAATTCATATGGAAAATTTGTTAATAAGCCATTTTTCTCAACAGTTACATAAGATGACCAATAGCTCCAAAGTCCTCTATAGTCTATTAAACTTAAATTTGCCGAATTATAGTTCCAATATCCAATATCTATGTTAAAGTATTTTCTTAATTTGCTTAATCCCAAATTATAATAATTATAATCCCATCCAATAGTATCATGGCCTGCTAAAATACCATATCCTGCTTTAATATAATTTTCAACTACACTAACTGCATTATTATTTAGAAAGTTCTGAGCATTTACATCCCATGTTCCATACATAACTACATCATAATTCCAAATAACATTTGGATTATTATTGAACGCACTATTGCTTAATGATGTTACTTTTATTATTTGGTCTCCTGTTATTGGATTTTTTCCATATGCTTTAAAAGAAGTTCCATTCATCGTTCCACCTTCCATCCAAACTTTTAATGCTGCTGATTTAGGAAGACTTTTACTTGTTCCATCTGAATATTTAAAAGTTACCGTTGGTATAGGCCATTCACTAACTATTGACTCAGGATATATATTTAAAACTTTTATTGGTTCTACACCCTTTGAGTAAAAGTCAAATGTTGAAATTGTTTCCCATTGATTAGAACCTTCTTTCTTTTGATATACTTTAAATACTTTTCCGGTCAGCATCATATGTAGACCAATCTAAGTCTACTCCACCCTTTCCATTTGCAGCAGATAAATTCACTTTTGTATTTAAAACTAATGAATTTGCTCTTGTAGTAATTTGTTCTGCCATTAGTTTTACTTGATTTTTTACATTATCAACAATTCCTATTTTATGAACCTTTTCAGAAAACATTAATAGCCCAATTGATACTACCGATAATGTTACTATTGCTATCCATATTTTTGATATTAATTTTTTGGTTTTACTTCTCCTTTTTTGTTTCATATTGCATCTCCTATAAATTCAAAAAATTATTATTAAGTATGTAACTTAATAATAATTTTGAAATTCGTAAAACATTTGAAACTGTAAGTAGATATTCATTTTAGCAATACAATTTATACAAATTTTCTCAAACTTGAATTTACCAGATTTTGTGGTAAAATGACTATAAATCATATTATTAAGTTACATACTTAATAGTAAAATTCCAGTTTTTTTAAGCTTTTTGAGATTTTATATCTTTTGCATTTCATTTGTATATCTTTTAAATAACATTATTTAAGTGTTAATTTATACAAAAAAGTTACCTTTCTATTTACTCCATTAATTTTTGGAGTTCCTATAAAGGTAACTTTTTATTATTTATATTTTTTTATTTATCTAAATTTATTATTTTACTTACAAAAGAAACAATTGCTGTTGAATGTTGTTTTGCAATTTGTTTTGTTGCAGCTTTTCCACCAACTGTAAGTGATGCTACTAAAGCACTGAATATAAATTGTATTTGCGAGCTCATTCCATAATTTTCTGTAAGCTTTAATGCAATCATTGCACTAATTGCACCACTAAGTACTCCGGCAAATATCTCCTATAACATCTGCACAAAAGTTTGAAACTTTTGCTGAGTTTCTAATCATTTTTATAGAAGTTTTGGCTCCTTTTATTTTTTTACTTGCTTGTGCATGAAAATCTTCTTCATTTCCGACAGTAACAGCAACACCTATTAAGTCAAATATAATACCTATTGCTATAACTAAAATTAAAACTATTAGACCTGCAATTATACTTAATTTTGATATTGCAGTATTTGATATAAATGAAAATGTTAATGATAATATAAATGTTGTTATTGATATAAATATTACCCACGAGTTTGAATTGTTTTTCGAGTTTGGTTTTTCTTTTTTCTCTTTCATTTGTTGTATTTACTCCTAAATTAATTTTGTTTACAATGTTTGGCATAAGCCTTTATATAATTTTTATTATATAAAATTGGTAAGAACCTGAGTAAATTTTACGGTTTAGGTCTAGCAGATTTTCTCAATTTTCCACTTTTCATTACTAAAAAGCCGTTTCCGCTTAGGGAAAACCCCATCTTTTAAAAAGATGTCGCCAGATCACCACTTAAATCCGTACCTTAATCCTCAAGTCCTCTTGCTTACTAATCTAAGCAAACACTCTAGAAATTTTCTTTGAGTATCCTAGCCCGTTATTAGTCTCTTTTGCAGTGATAGTTTCATAATCAAATATAATAAAGTATTTGGCCAATATCTTATTATACTTGGCGATTAATCCCAAATCACCACTCAAGACAAGTTATTACCACCATAGCTTAAATTGCATATGGGTTTACCTATTCTTGAATAAAACGAATAAGTCTCAACGGAAACAGGAATCACATATATGCCATTACATGCTATCCTAATTCCTTTACTCCTCAGGACCACGCAAAACTGGGCGTAATGCGCAGAGCTCTAAGAAACTTCGACTGATAACACTTCATAGTAGATTTTTAGGCCCACCCTCATAACAGGAGTATACACTAGAATAATGCACCAACGATGTTTTCTATTATAGCATTTTTAAATTTTTTTAACAAACTTTTTGTAGATTTCTTTTGAAAAATAAAAAGCTTCTAACTTTCTAAAGAAAGTCAAATGCTCTTTATTTCTTATTTTATCTAACTCAATCTTTAATTTACTTCATTTTTCTACTCAACACTTTTTAATGATTCAATCATATCAATTTTCTTTAAAGAAAAATATGTTATAAAATTAATTATTGCTGTAAATATAATTGTTATTATTGATGCAAATAAATAACTTTGTGGTAATACTGTTTTTTTGAATCTTAATATTCCAATTTCACAAGTTCCAAGAATAAATGAATTTAATATAAATCCAAATACTAATCCAAATATAATTCCAATAATTGTTAATAATACTATTTCTCTTGTTACATAATCATATACTTCTTTATCATAAAATCCTAATACTTTTATTGTTGCAAGTTCTCTAATTCTTTCACTTATATTAATATTTGATAAATTGAAAAGAACTATAAATGCAAGCAATCCTGCAGATACAATTAAAACATAAACAACAAAATTCATTGCACTTAAAGTTTCATCCATTATTGTTATTAAATAACTTGTTAGTGTAATTGACGCTATTTTAGAATTAACTAATAATTCTTTTGATAATTTGCTTTCTGCCTCTTCATCTATTTTTTCACTATATTTTGCAAATATAACATTTGTATTTGGAATTTCGTTATATAATTTTTCATATAATTTATCTGTCATATATACATAATGTGAAATATAATGCTCTGTTATTCCTGAAATTTTAACTCGTACTTCTTTATCATCTGAGTCTGTAATTGTTATTTCATCTCCAACTTTCACATTTAATAATTGTGAAAGTTTGTCTGTGATTATAACTTCATTTTCGTTTAATTCTAGTTTCTGTCCATTTTTTAAACTTTTAAGTTTTACTATTTCCTCTAGTGTTTGACTATTTTTTATAACCATCACTTGTGCTTCTTCTTTGTAATTACTGCTTTTTATATCTCCTGCAAACATATGTGATGTTACGCATTTTTCTATTTCATTTTTATTTTCTAAATCTTGAATCAAGTTTGTTTTTTCGTCTTCTGTTAAAGTATTTTTTAATCCAATTAACATATCATAATCATATATATCTACATATTGAAAATCCATAATTCCTGAAATAGAATCTTTTAATCCAAATCCAGCCACTATTAATGCTGTACATCCACAAATTCCAATAACTGTCATTAAGAACTTTTTCTTGTATCTAAACATATTTCTGACTGTTACTTTTTGAGTAAATGATAATTTACTCCATATAAATGGAATTTTTTCTAGTAAAACTCTTTTTCCAGGTTTAGGAGCTTTGGGTCTCATCATTTCTGCTGGAGTACTTTGAAGCTCTCTACTCGCTGTATAAATTGTAGCTCCTACTATACAAATTGTAATTAAACCAATTCCTAAAATCGTATAATACCAGTTAAATTCTATAACTAAATTTGTAATATCATACATCATTTTGTACATTGTTATAATTACATATGGGAAAAATTTTAGTCCAAATATTGCACCAAGAAATCCTCCTATTACAGAAGCTGTTAATGAATATATTATATATTTAGACATAATTTGAAGTTTATTATATCCTAATGCTTTTAATGTTCCAATTTGAACTCTTTCTTCCTCAACCATTCTTGTCATTGTTGTTAAACTAATTAATGTTGCTATTATAAAAAATACAATTGGAAAAACTTGTCCTAGTTTTTCAACATTATCACAGTCTTGCGAAAAACTATTAAAACCTTCGTTATCATATCTATCTAATATATACCATTTTGCATTTTCAATATCATTTAATTTTTCTCTTGCATCTATTAGCTTATTTTCAGCATCTGCTATTTCAGTATTAAATTCTTCTTTTTTCTCTGTAAGTTCTCTTTCTCCATCTTCTAATTCTTTTTTTGCATCTGCTAACTTCTTTTTTCCATCTGCAATTTCTTTTTCAGCATCTATAAATTTTTGATTTGTTTCATTTCTCTTTTCTACTAATTGAGACTTAGATACTTCTAATTGTTCGTATCCTGTTGCAATTTGATTTTGAGCAATCGCAATTTCATTTTCTCCTTTAGAAATTTCTGAATTTATACTTTCTATTTGAGTTTCTAATTCTGACTTTTGTTTTTCACATTCTGTAATTCCTGCATTTATTTGATTTAATTTTTCATCTGTAATTCCATAAGATATTAGTTCTTGTTTTTGAAGATTTAATGATTCTATTTGAGAAGTTATATATTTTATCATTTCATTTAATTCTGCTTTTTCTGTGTCTGTTGTAGCGTTTTCCAAAGCTTTTTTATCTTGTTCTAACATTACATTTAGTTCAGATATTGTAGAATCAATTTTATTTATACTTGATAAAACACTTTCTGCAAGTTCTTTATTTTTTTGTAAATCTATTAATGTGCTATTTATAGTTTCTATACCACTATTTATCTGCTGAATTCCTTGCTCTGCTTGTTTTTTCTTTGCATCTAAATATGCTTTTCCATCTGTTGCTGCTGTTCTTGCTTCTGCAAGCTTAGTTTCTGCTGCTGATATTTGTGCTTCTGCATTTGCAAATTCTACACTTGCCGTATTTTTACCATCTTGTAATTGTTTTTCACTATCTGCTATCTTTTTCTCATTTTTTTGAATTTCTTTTTTTCCATCTTCAATCTCTTTTTCAGCGTCTGCAATTTTCTTTTCAGCATTTGATTTTTCTTCATCAAATTCTTTTTGGGCTTCTTCTAATTTTGTTGTTGCTTCATCAATTACTTCATCATATCTTGCTTTTTGTCTATTTTCTTTTATTGTTTCCAAATTATTTTTTGTATTTTCAACTAATTCTTTATACTCTTCTTCTAAAGTATTTACTTCTTTACTATTACAAGATGTAATTGCTATTTCTGTATAAATTTCAGAATTTACATTTTCTTTACTTCCATAAATAAAATAATTTACTTTTCCGGAGCCAAGAGTAGTAGTTCCTCTATCTCTAGACATATATATTGGGCTTTTTACAATTCCTACTACTTTTAATTTATTATTTATAAATGTAGGATCTTCATCCTCTTCTAACTCCTCTGTAATTTCTATATAGTCTCCCACATTTATTTCTTTTCCTACATTCATGTTATACTCTATAACACATTCATCTGCATTTTGTGGAAGATTTCCCTCAACAACTTCTAAATTATTTATTTCACTATTATAGGTAATATTTTTTACAACTACTTCTTCATCTTCAAATTTTACAAATACATCTTCACCATAAATTCCAATTACCTTGTCTATTCCATCTAGTTTAGATATCTCACTTACATCATCATCTGTTAATCCTAATGTTGATACTAAACTTATATCATACATATTTTTACTATCTAAATATGTATCTAACGTATCTCTCATATCTGGACTTGTTGCTCTAACACCTACAAAGAATCCAACACCCATAAATGCCATTAAAAGTATTGATATAAATCTTTTATTTGTTTTTACTATTTGTTTTAAACTATCTTTTAATAGTGCTTTTTTCATGTAGCAATTTCGTCCTTTCTATGATTTATACTTTATTTCATCGATTGATTATATAATTATTTTTTTGTAATGTAAAGTAATGTTTCAAATGTTATTTTTCTTATATTAAGATATATTTTTCTCACTTGACTAATAATATTAAGAATAATATAATTATTCATATTATAAAAATTGGAGATATTATTATGTATAATGAAGATTCATATACCCGTCATTTAACTTGGGTTAAAGCAAAAAGAATTTTTTCTATGGTTTTATTTAGCATTATTGGCTGTCTTATAGGTGTTCTAATTAGTTCTTTTCTTATAACAGTTCTAATGTATGATGAAATCTTTAGACCAGTTATTATTGCTGTATCTACTTTATTATTTTTCTTTATTTCTTTATTTATTACAACAAACACAGGTAAAGAAATACAAGATGGATATTGGAAAGTTGCTGTTTTAAGAAAGTTAACTTTAATTTCAAAAAAATTAGATTCATTAGAAAATCTTGATAAATTAGAATATTTAGATAAACTTGATAATTCAGAATTATTAAATAAATTAGATTTAATTTCTAAGCAATTAAATAGCAATGACTTAACAACAGCAGAAGAAGATGATGAAGACGAGAATGTTTAATTTAACAAAAATAAGGATGTAAATATTTCACTATTTACATCCTTTGTTTTTATTATAATCTTAGCAGTATCCTGGTTTTTCTAAAAGTCTAAACATATTTTTTTTATATTCTTCAACTCCTGGTTGATTAAATGGATTTACTCCAAGAATTGTTCCTGAAATTGCACAAGCTTTTTCAAAGAAATAAATTAATTCTCCTATATTTTCTTCATCTAATTTTTCAATTTCAACCATAAAGTTTGGAACATTTCCAGAAACATGTGCAAGAACTGTTCCTTCCATTGCTTTATTATTTACATATCCTAATGTTTTTCCTTGTAGATAATTTAATCCATCTAAGTTTCTATCATCTGATTGAATTGTTATTTCTGAAGAGTTTGAACCAACTTTTAAAACTGTTTCTATTAAATCTCTTCTACCATCTTGAATATATTGTCCCATAGAATGTAAATCTGTTGTTAAATCAACACCTGCTGGGAATATTCCTTTTAAATCTTTTCCTTCACTTTCTCCATAAAGTTGTTTCCACCATTCTGTAATATAATGAAGTTTTGGTTCATAGTTAGCTAATATTTCAATTGTTTTTCCAGAATTATATAAAAGATTTCTAGCTACTGCATATTTATAGCAATCATTATATTTTAAATTTGGATCTGCATATTTATCTTGTGCTATTTTAGCACCATTCATTAATTTATCAATATCAATTCCAGCAGTTGCTATTGGTAAAATCCAACTGCTGTTAATACAGAAAATCTTCCACCTACATTATCTGGAATTACAAATGTTTCATATTTTTCTTCATTTGCTAATGTTTTTAATGCTCCTCTTGCTTTATCTGTTGTAACATATATTCTTTTTCTAGCTTCTTCTACACCATATTTTGTTTCTAATACATCTCTAAAAATTCTAAATGCAATAGCTGGTTCTGTTGTTGTACCAGATTTTGAAATTACATTAACTGAAATATCTTTATCTGCAACAAATTCTAATAAATCATTCATATATACTGGACTTAAATTATTTCCAGCATAAACAATTTGAGGATATTTTCTTTTTTCTTCTGGCATACTATTATAAAAACTATGAGATAAACTATCTATAACAGCTCTAGCACCTAAATAAGATCCACCTATTCCAATTACAACTAAAACATCAGAATCTTTTTGAATTTTGCTAGCTGCTTTTTTTATTCTTGCAAATTCTTCTTTATCATAATTTGTTGGAAGTTCTATCCAACCTAAAAATTCCTTTTCATCATTAGCTTTACTGTGTAAGTCTTCATGAATTTTTGCAACTTCTTCAGCATATTCATTAATTATTTTTTCTTCTAGACTTGAATTTTCAAAATTAAATTTTATCATTTAAACCTCCCATTGGCACATAGTCCATTCATTATTTGAACAGATTATATCATATAAAAAATTTTTTTACAAACTGTTAAAATCTATTTGTTACAGTTTGTTAACTTCTGTATTTATTAAAATAAATACAGAAGCTATCTATCAAATAATGTTTTTTTGAAATAAATTCTCCATCCCAAAATTTCACTTATTATATTGACCTTTTTATGAAAAAATAATATTATTATTTAGTAATTAAATTTAGAGGAGATAAAATTTTATGGCATTTGATGGATTTATAACAAAATCTGTAATAACAGAATTAAATAATACAATTATAGGAGCAAAAGTTAATAAAGTATATGAACCAACAAAAAATGATGTTGTTTTAAGCTTATATAATAATGGAAACAACTATCTTTTAGATCTTTGTGCAAATCCTGAATTTTGCAGAATTTGTTTAACTTCTCATACTAAACAAAATCCACAAAATGCTTACAATTTCTGTATGCTTCTTAGAAAATATCTTGTTGGTGGAAAAATAATAAAAATTTCTAATTATGATTTAGAAAGAACAATTGAAATTCAATTTGAATGTTACAATGATTTAAATGATTTAGTTAAAAGAAAATTATTTGTAGAAATTATGAGTAGACAAAGTAATATTATTTTAACTAATGAAAAAAATATTATTATAGATACTTTAAAACATTTTGATAATAATGTAAGAGAGCTTTTACCTGCTCATGAATATACATTTACTCCTATTACAAAAATTAGTTTTATTGAAACTGACTTTGAAAAATTAATGAGCTTAAAAAATAATTCAGAGTATAATTCTTTAACACAATTCTTTATGAATACATTTATTGGATTTAGTAAGCCTCTTATAAAAGAAGCCCTTTCTATCTTAGAAATTAAAGATACAGAATATTCTAACGAAAATTTTAAAAAGCTATATAATTATTTTAAAGAAATTATTTCTAATTTTGGAACTTCAAAAATAAATTGCAAAAAGATTTCTGAAAAAGATTATACTTTAGTTTTAAATAATGAAGAATTAAATTTTGATGAATATGTTCAAGAAACTAATGAACTTTCTATTAATACATTTCTTGATGAATTTTATTATAATAAAGAAGAAAATAATATTTTTATTACTTCTAGAAATAATTTATTAAAAATAGTTTCATCTTCTTTGAAAAAAGTTTATAAAAAATTAGAAAATATAGATTTAAAATTAAAAGAATGTGACGAAATGGATAAGTTTAGACTATATGGTGAACTTTTAACTGCAAATTTATATAAAATAAATTCTAGTTTAAATTATGAAAGTTTAACTGTTGAAAATTATTATGATAATAACGCTCAAATAACTATTCCTCTTGATAAAAGTATTTCTGCTCAAAAAAATATTGAAAAATATTTTAAAAAATATAATAAATTAAAAAACGCATTAGTTATTGTATCAAAGCAAAAAAAAGAAGCTGAACAAGAATTAAATTATATTGAAAGTATTGTTTTTAATTTAAGTAACAGCAAAACATTAAATGATATAAATGAAGTTTATGAAGAAATTGCTGAAAATGTTTCTACAAAAAAAGCTATTTCAAAACAAGAAAAAAATAAACAAAATAGAAAAAAAGTCTCAGATAAAATTGAATTAGATTCAGAAATTATTGATGGATACACAGTTTATATTGGAAAAAATAATATTCAAAATGATTATATTAGTTTAAGATTTTCAAATCCTAATGATATTTGGTTCCATACTCAAAAACTTCATGGAAGCCATGTATTATTAAGAAATCCAGAAAATCTAGATATTGAAGATATTCCAGAAAATGTACTTTTTAATTGTGCAAAACTTGCTAAAGAAAATAGCAAAGCATCTTCTAGCTTAAATATTCCTGTTGATTATTGCTATGCTAAGTTTGTAAAAAAAGCATCTGGTGCAAAACCTGGAATGGTTATTTATAATAATTTTAAAACAATAATTGTAAAGTAAAATAATATTATATAAAAAAAACTGGCTACCTAAAAATTAGTAGCCAGTTTTTTTTTATTTATTTTATTAATTCATATGTTTCTTTTGCAATCATTAACTCTTCGTTTGTTGGTATAACATAAACTTTTATTTTAGAATCTTCTGTAGAAATACATCTTTCTTTTCCTCTAACTTTGTTAGCTTCTAAGTCTAACTTTAGTCCAAATGGTTCTAAATATTTGCAAACTCTTTCTCTTGTTTCTATTCCGTTTTCTCCAACTCCACCTGCAAATGTTAAAATATCTAATCCACCAATTGAAATCATATATTGTCCAATATATTGTGCAATTTTATATGCTTGACTATCTAATGTAAGAATAGATCTTTGATCTCCCATATTGTATCCATCTTCAATATCTTTGTAATCTGAAGAAACTCCAGATACTCCCCATGCTCCTGCTTGTTTATTTAATATTTCTTCTACATCTTCTGGTCCAAGATTATCTCTTTTCATAATATATGGAATTATAGCTGGATCTATATCTCCACATCTTGTTGCCATTGGAATACCAGCTAATGGTGTTAATCCCATTGAAGTATCTACAGATTTTCCATCTCTAATTGCACATATTGAAGCGCCTTGACCTAAATGACAATTTATTACTTTTAAATCTGGTTTATTTCCTTCTAATTCTGCAACTCTTGATGCTACATATTTATGACTTGTTCCATGGAATCCATATTTTCTAATTTTATAACTTGTATAATATCTGTATGGTATTTGATATACATAAGCTTTTGGATCCATTGTTTGATGAAATGCTGTATCAAATACTGCAACCATTGGAACATTTGGAAGTGCATTTTGTGCTGCTCTAATTCCTGCAACACCTGCTGGATTGTGTAATGGTGCTAAATCTATACATTTTTCTATTTCTTCTATTACTTCATCATTTATTAGAACAGATTGACTAAACATTTCTCCACCATGAACAATTCTGTGTCCTACTGCTCCTATTTCATCTAATGATTTTATTAAATCATATTCTGGTTTTAATAAAACTTCTAATACAAAGCTAATAGCTTCATCATAGTCTCTGGCAATATGAAGTAATTCTTCTTTATTTCCTCTTACATTTAATTTTAGAGTTGTTTTCATTCCTCCAATTCTTTCAAAATTTCCTTTTGCCATTCTTTCATTGTTGTCCATATTTATAAGTTGAAATTTTAAAGATGAACTTCCACAGTTCAATACTAATATTTTCATAAATTACATCCTCTTTTCATAAAATTCTTTTACTAAAACAATTCTAACATTAAATTAGATTCTTAACAATAGAAATTTTTATTTTAATTTGTTTGATTCTAGACAATAATATACATTTAATTCGTATTGACAAAAAAATATAATTTTTATATAATTTAAATATAGGAAACGAGATACAGAAATGTATGTTACCATATAATTTTAGTAAACACTACATTGCCGGTCAAAGCAAAATGTAGTGTTTTATTTATTCCTTATTCGTCCAAATTATGTATATAATTGCTAATAAGTCTACGTTTATGACTAATGAAAACATTAATGAATATGTTATAAATAATATAAATCCCATAAACACCACCTCACTCTCTCATAGCAAAAGCTATGTAGTAAAATGGTAACACACATCTGCTTTATTTCTCATTTCCTATTGCTTGGGAATATATCATAGTTAATTATAAAATACAATACTAGATATAAACAAAATAAGTAAGTTATAAATATTATATAACTTACTTATTTTTAATAATTTATAAATTTTTTGTTAATTCATATGCATCATTTGCAATTACAATTTCTTCATTTGTTGGAACTATATAAATTTCAACTTTTGAATCATCAGATGAAATTTTTGTTTCTTCTCCTTTAACTAAGTTCTTTTGTTTATCTAGTTTAATTCCAAAACATTCTAAATAATTACAAATTCTTTCTCTTTCTTCAAATCCATTTTCACCAATTCCACCTGCAAATGTTATAATATCAACTCCATTTAATGTTACAATAAATTTTGCTATATATTGTGCTATTATATATGCTCTACTTTCTAATGCTAAAATTGATCTTTCATCACCTTCTGATGCCATTCTTTCAATATCTCTAAAGTCTGTTGAAACTCCAGATACTCCCCATGCTCCTGATTCTTTGTTCATTATTCTAAGCATTTCATCTGGTTTTATATCATATAATTTCATAACTGTTGGAATAATTGATGGGTCTACATCTCCACATCTTGTTCCCATTGGAACACCTGCAAGTGGAGTTAATCCCATTGTTGTATCTACTGATTTTCCATCTTTAATTGCACATAAAGATGCTCCTTGTCCTAAATGACAATTTATAATTTTTAAATCTGTTTTTCCTGTAATCTCTGCTACTCTTTGTGCTATATATCTATGAGAAATTCCATGAAATCCATATTTTCTAATTTTATAATCTTCATAATATTTATATGGTAATTGATAAATAAAAGCTTTTTCTTCCATTGTTTGATGAAATGCTGTATCAAATACAGCTACCATTGGTACTTTTGGCAATAATTTTTTGCATGCTTCTATTCCTGCTAATCCTGCTGGATTATGTAATGGAGCTAGTGTAATATTATCTTCAATTGCTTTTATAACATCATCATCTATTATAACTGAATTTTTAAATTTTTCTCCACCATGAACTATTCTATGTCCTACTGCTCCTATTTCATTTAAATTACTTATAACTTTATATTCTTCACTTGTAAGAAGTCTTAATATTTCAGATATTGCCTCTTCAAAATCTCTTGCTGGATGTTCTATAACTGTTTTATCTCCTCTTACATTAAAACGAAGTGAGGATCTTGCTCCACCAATTCTGTCATAATGACCTTTCATTATTCTTTCTTTTTTCTCCATGTCTATTAATTGACATTTTAATGATGAGCTTCCACAGTTTAATACTAATACTTTCATTAGCAACTCCTCCTTCTATTTATAATTAACTTTGTATATATGATAATTATGTGCATCGTTATATATAAGTTCAAATTCTTGTTTTTCATTATTGAAATTTTCCATAACTCCAACAGTAAATACATATTTTATATTCATCTCTTTTAAATCATTTGGTGTTATATATACTTTAATGCTATCTGTAGATATTAATTCAAATTTATCTGTTATTTCATCTTCACTTTGAACAAGTACCATAACAACATGAGCATATCTATTATATACTTCTTCATAGATTTTATTTTCATCTAACATTTCCCACAAATCCATATTAGGGTAAATATTAGTTGCATTTACCACAGGGCATCCTGCCATAGCAAGATAGTTTTGGCAAGGAAATTGTAAATTTTCGGCAAGCCAAATGCCACTATCGCTTTCATTTATTTCTTTTGCCGCTTGTAAAATAGGACTATTTTCTATTACATCAAATCCTATACTAATTGGATTAACAGTAAATCCTGCAACTAACATAGTAACTATTATTCCAAATGTAAATAAATATTTTCCACATTTAGTATTATATTGCATTGCAAAAAAGAATAAATATAAGCACATTACAAAAAGACCACTTGCTAATATTTTTCCAACATAATTTGGATTTAATTTTTTACATATAAGTACTAGAACTAAACTTGTAATGAAAGATATTATTAATGATACCCATATTTTTTCAGATTTTTCTGTTATTGAAAGTGATCTAAGTAATATTAGTACATCTATATATCCAATTGCCATTACTGCTCTATTTACACTTGAATAACTTAACAGTGTTAATTGTGGAAGATATGGTATATTAAACATACAGAATAATCCAATTACCACATAAGGAATAAAAAGTAGCATAATAGGCAAATCTATTTTTTTATTTCTAATCATTGCAATAATTGCAATGATTATTCCCATTGGGAATAATCCAAACATAACAGCTTCTTTAGCTGGATGAGTTTCCATTCCCTCTTCTTTATATGGTAGAAAAATATTATCTATATAACTTATATATTTTCTAAAAGCTCCACCACCTTGAGAAATTCTATTTCCTGGATAAACTGTATTTAATAATGCTGAAATAGTATCTCTAGAAGTGTATATGATAGATGCCATTAATAATACAAATACTAGTAATGTAACAATTATTGATATAACATCTTTTTTAGTGATTTTTGTATTTTTACAATTTGTTATAACAATATAAATTGCTAAAACTAAAAATACATAAAACATTGGAATTTGGAATGCTGGATATAAAATTAGAACATATCCTCCTGCACATACTACCATTAGGCTCAAATATAATAATCTATATTTAAAGTTTTCTGTATTCAAATATTTATAAAGAAGAATTAATGCAAGTTGTCCAAAAATAAACAATTCTGCTGTTCCATTTGTAGCAAACCACCATTGTACAATAGGCGCAAGTGATATCATAAAGCTTCCAATTATAGATAATCTTTTATTTTTATTAGTAAAAATCATAAAGAATTCGAATGTTACTAAAAATAAAGCAATAAATCTTGCAACCCAGAAAAACGATAATCCTCTTGCTAAACCTAAAAATAAATATCCAAAGTGGAATGGTCTAAATATTTCAAATAAACTAAAAACTGGTAGTCCATAAATAGTAAATGCATCTGTTAGCGTTCCACCTCTTAAAATATCTGAAAAATATTTAAAGCTACTAAAACCTTGAGAAAAAATAAGAGGTGTTGTAACAGCCCATTCATCACTTCTAATTCCTCTTGTTTTCCCAAATATTAATGAAGTATCTTCTTTATCTGTATTTATATAATAGTTCCAATGTGAAATTGAAGAACCATGAATTTTAAATAAAACTCCTAAAATTATAAGTACAATTGCTATAATAAATCTATACTTATAAATAAAATCAAAAACTTTGTTTTTAAAACTAATTATTTTATCCATATCGTACTCCTACTTTAAAATTATATTTTTAATATAATTTTTGTTCACTGTAAATATATACTAAAACATTTAAGTATTGTATTGCTGCTGTAAGTTTTATAATTCCACTTACATAATTTATTCCCTTTGTTTTCTTTTTATTTAATTCTTGCCAAATTAAGAAACTTATTATTATCATAGCAAAGTCAAAAAATATCATTGTTCTTGTTTTTGAAACAAAAACTGTTGGAGAAAATCCCATAATAATTCTTGATGCTAATCCTGCCAAATAAATTAAAACTGCAATATTATTTTTGCATTTTTTTGTAAGTAACAATAAAGACATTCCAATACAAATAAAGTTTATAAATGTAAATATAATTGGAAATGTATAATAAAGTTTATTACAATTTGCTACTGTAAGTAATACATCTTTAGTTGTTAATAATTCATAAAATATTTCTAAATTAGGAAATATATCAAATGTTATACTTGAAAAATGTCCAAATACTAACATAGAAACTACTGGTATTAATGATATTACTCTATACAATTTTTCTTTATAATTAGAAAATACATAAATTGCAAGTATAGATGTAAGCAATGTATATACTATATTTTGATTTGCTAGAATTTGTCCAAATGTTGATGTAAATCCTAAAACAAATTTGTCTAAAAATGTTAACATTCCAAAATCTATAAATCTACGCATTTCTTCTTGCTGTCTTACATAATTTCCTGGACATGTTAAAATAAATATTATTGAACAGATTGCTAAAACACTTTGAACTATCATATATGGTTTTACTTTTTTATCTCTTACAATCATTATAATTGTAAACAATACATATGTACAAACTAGTATACTTGAGGCTTGCTCATGATTTCCTGCAAACAAAAGTGAAATTGAATATAGTGGATATTCCCATAATTTAATTTTTTCTCCATACCAAATTTTCTTTATTGGTATTAATGCAAATAAACATGTTGCTAATGGCCACATATAATTTATTGTTGTTGCTGCCCAACCTGCTTGATGCATAATTGTATATGGATAAATTAAAATCATTGATACAAGCATTATGTGATTTTCTTTTTTGTTATCTTTAACAAATAATTTTGAAATTGAATATCCCACTAAAGTTACCATTAATGCTTCTAATAATATCCATAAATATTTTGAAGTTTTTAATGTTAAACATAAAATAAACTCAATTATTACTCTTGATGACCAACTAAAATATCTTTCTTGTACAAAGCCAAGTATTGTATGTTCAATTACTTCATTTGTTTCTGGATTTATTTCGTTTGTTACTTGCTCTATAAACCAAGCATCATCATACAAATTTGGAGTAACAAACATTATTAAAATAATTTCTAAAACAAATAATAAAAATAGTACACCATTTCCGTTTTTTAATATTTTTTTCATTTTTTCTTCCTCTAAATATCTAAATAAATTCCTGTCTTAGCCAAAATATTGTTATTATTATTTTTATATAAAACATACACATCATATCTTCCATTTTGCATGTTTTTAGCTATAAAACGTGTATGTATTCCTGAAACTGAATATTCTTCAGGTACATTTAAATTTTCTTCGTGTCTTGTTCTAAGTATGTACATTTTTCCATTCTCTTCATTTTTTAATACAAAACTACAATTGATAGTTCTTATATTTTCCTCTTCTTTATATGCCCAGCCTACAATTTCGCCCTTTCCATTTTGATAATCCATACTATCTATATGTACACTCATATTTTCCTGTCCTATATCTGCAATTATTGTTTCATCTTCTAATTCATAAGATTTATATGATAGTAATGAAGCATAGTATAAAGCTAGTATTATAACTACAAGAATTATACATACACATAAAATTTTTATATAGTTTTTTTGATTAACTTCTAATTCTAATAATTTCATATTTTCACCTATCTATTAACTCTTGCTACAAATCCATGTTCATTTGAATAAAGTATTTCTGCACTTTTTTCATTTTCTATTTGTTTTATTTCTTGTTTGCATTCTTCCATTTGTGCTTGATGATTTGAATCCAATCTTATTATATATTTTATACCTGTATTTTCTAAACCATCTTGCAAATTATGTTTATTTGTCATTCTTAATATATCTCTAAATGTTAAATAATCACTTGAATATTCCAATGTTGCAATTGCCCATATTACTTTATATGACCCTTCTGGTCCACCTTCTGTAATTAGAAGTGTATTATCTGCTGTCATATCTTCTAAGTTTTCTCTTGCATATTTTGTAATTAATATATTATCTGAATTAAAATTTTGCATAACATCAACTGCTTTTCTACGATCACAGTTTTCTGTGTAATACATTCCAACTAGATTAATTAGTCCATGTTTTTCGCCTTCTCCAAGAATATGTCCTGATTTAAGCCAAGTCCAACTACATACTAATACACCAATACATACTACATAAACAAATGGAGTAACTTTTAATGTTTTTATATTCTTTAATTTACTAAAATCTATTGATTTTAAAATTTGAGGTAAGCTTGTAAAAAGTACTAGTACTAGTAAAAAATAAATTTTATAAATTGATTCTATACTTTTTCCTTTTATTACTAAATACACAAATAATGCTACTAGCAAAATGACATCTATTCTAAAGATTTTTTTATCTATATTACTATTTAAAATATCTATAGTAACTGCAAATATTATAATCCATTCTGCAAAATATACTTTAAGCATATAATATGGTGATACTTTATTTGCGAGCATTCCTAGGTAAAATAAAGCTAAATATCCTGTTAAAATAACACAAAGAACATCTAAAAATCTAAGTTCTTTTGCTTTAATTCTTTTTATTAATTCAAATACAAATATTACTCCAAAAGGTACATATGGAAGGAAATTAACGTATTTTTCTGAATATATTGCACCATTATCTTGAAGTGCACTAACTAAATTCTTTTGTCCTTCTATTATAAATGATGGAATAAATAAATAACCAATTCCAAATGCTGTAACAACTAATAATACCCCTGTTATAATTAAAGTATTTTTTCCAAAAATTTTCAAATATTTTTTAGTATTTTTATCTTTTAATTCTTCTAAAAATACATAAATACAAATTGATGCAAATACTGCTGGTACAAATAAACAATATGAGAAAATTAGTCCCATTGATACCATTACAATCATTGAAATTACTAAAGATTTTTTTATATTATCTTTTGAAAATAGCATTTCTACTACTGATAATAATAAAGCTATCATAGCTATTCCAACTGAAAGATATGAAAATCCATAAATCCAAGAATTATATGGATATCCATACATATATAATCCAAATAAAATAACGCTTCCAACTAATCCACTTTTTGTTTTAATTTTATCTGCAAAAAATGCATATAATGCAAGTCCCCCTACAAACATTGTTAGAGTTTCAAATGCTTGATATATGTATATTTTCTCTAATCCTGTTATATTATTTATAACATTCATAAATATACCATCATTTATATATGCTCCTGTTTGCATTATATTAAAATCGAAAAATGTTTTGTCTTCATCAAATACAAATAGTTTAGAATTTTCTGAATAATGTTTTGCTGCTCTATAATGAATAGCAGAATCCACTGCCCAATGACTTACATCTCCATTCCAAATATATATATCTTTTACAAACATTACTGCAAAAAATGCACATATTATAACAATTGCTACAATATCTAATTTTGAACATTTGTATTTTTGAAATTCTTTATTTTTTATTGACTTATATAAAAGCACTACTCCTAAAATAGTATTTATAATTGATAAAAGCCATATATTTTGAGTTATATGTAAAATTCCTAAAATCATGCATACTGTTATATTATATGCATATATTCCTGCAACAAAAATACATATCCATTTTATTAAATTTAATTTCTCGTCTGACTTTTTAAAGCACATAAATGCTATTCCTAAAAGTATAAGAGTACATATGTATAAATATCCCATATTTTATTCCCCTTTTTGCATCATTTTATAATGTATATTAATAGAACAAAAGTGGACAATATTGCTATTTTACTAAAATTTAATATTGCCCACTGTTATTATTTATTTGTGTTCCTATAATAACAAATCTTCTGTAAATTATAATGATTCAACAATTCTTTTTGTATCTCTTGCAATAACCATTTCTTCATCTGTTGGAATTATATAAGCTGCAATTTTAGAATCTTCTGTAGAAATTTTTGTTTCTTCACTTCTAACATTATTTTTCTCTAAATCTAGTTTTAATCCCATCCATTCTAAGTTTTCACAGATTTTCTTTCTTATATTAATTTGATTTTCACCAATACCACCTGTAAATACTATGCAATCGATTCCTTTTAATGATACAGCATATTTAGCAACAAATTGTGCAATTGTTTTTGTAAATAATTCTATTGCTACATGTGCTTTTGGTTTATCATCTTCATAAGAAGCAAGTTCTATTTCTCTAAAGTCTGGATTTAATCCTGTAATACCATATAATCCAGATTTTTTATTTAATATTGTATTTACTTCTTTTGCAGTTAAATTTTCTCTTTCCATTATTTCTGTTACAACTGATGGATCTAAATCTCCAGAACGTGTAACCATTGCAATTCCACCTAAAGGAGAAAGTCCCATTGATGTATCTATAGATTTTCCACCATCTATTGCACAAATTGATGCACCTTGACCTAAATGACATGTAACAATTTTTAATTCTTCTATTGGTTTACCAACAATTTCTGCACATCTTTTTGATACATATTGATGTGATGTTCCATGGAATCCATATTTTCTAATTCCATATTTTTCATAATATTCATAAGGAATTGGATATAAATAATTTTCTTTTGGCATTGTTTGATGAAATGCTGTATCAAATACACCAACCATTGGAACACCTGGCATTGCTTTTTGGCAAGCTCTAATTCCAAGTATTGTTGCTGGATTATGAAGTGGTGCTAAGCTTGAACATGATGCATATTTTTCAATTACTTCTTCATCTATTTTAACTGATTCGCTAAATAATTCTCCACCATGAACTAATCTATGTCCTACTGCTGATATTTCAGATAAGTCTTTAATAACACCATAATTTTCATGAACTAATTGCTCTAAAACAATTTTTAAAGCTTCTTCATGATTCATTACAGGAGCTTTTGTAACATATTTTTCTCCATTTACTTTATGAGTAACAAATGCTTCTTGTTCTCCTATTCTTTCAAAATTTCCTTTTGCTAGAAGTGTTTCATTTTCCATATCTATTAATTGATATTTTAATGAAGAACTTCCACAGTTTACTACTAAAATTTTCATTTTTTCCTCCTTAAAACTTCTTTTTAAAATTTATTATTGTTAAATATCAAATCCTCTTATATTTCTTTGAATTTGATTTCCATTTTCGTCTTGAGTTTGTATTTGAGTTGGGATTTCATCATCACTAAGTGGTATAGAATGTAATGCCTCTAAATCATTGTGAGTAGCAATCATTAATACTACCATTATTACTGTTGATAATATTATATATGTTGCTTTAACCCAACCTTTTTTGTTTATAAGAAATATATAGATAAAAATAACTAATAAAAAATATATATTTAATGCTAAACTATTTATAGCATGGTGCCCACACATACATCCTGTTACTTGATATATAAATATAAACATAAAATATTCAAGATAAATAAAATAACAAAATATATTTCTTCCAGCTAATTTATTTTCTTTTCTTTTAATACAATTATAAATTATTCCTATTAATGGAACTATAAATAATACTATTGGCAATATCCTAGTATTTATAATATAGTTTAAATTTCTAGTATTAAAAATAAAAAATTCCATTAATATCAATAATACTAGTATTATTTCTTTTTTTAATATTTCAACTCTTTTCATATTTTTCCTCATTCTTCTTTTGTTAAAATCTTTTATACTAATCTATCAATCATTTTTTTATTGTGCTTGAACAGCAGTAATAGCAATAACTCCTGCAACATCTTCTGCTGAACAACCTCTAGATAAATCATTTACTGGTCTTGCAATTCCTTGGCAAAGTGGTCCATAAGCTTCTGCTTTACCTAATCTTTGTGTTAATTTATACCCAATATTTCCTGCATTTAAATCTGGGAATATTAATGTATTTGCATTTCCTGCAATGTCGCTATCAGGTGCTTTGCTTTTTCCAACAGATGGAACTATAGCTGCATCTAATTGTAATTCTCCATCAACTTTCATTTCTGGATATCTTTCTTTTACAGTCTTAGTTGCATCTATAACTTTTTGAGTAAGTTCTGATTTTGCACTTCCCATAGTAGAATAAGAAAGCATTGCAACTTTTGATTCTTTTCCAACTAATTGTTCAAAACTTTTGCTTGAAGAATGAGCTATTTCTACTAATTCTTCTGCTGTTGGATTTTGATTTAATCCACAATCTCCAAATACAAATACTCCATTTTCTCCATATTCACAATCTGGAACAACCATTAAAAAGAAGGCTGATACTAGTTTTGTTCCAGGAGCTGTTTTTAAAATTTGAAGTGCTGGTCTTAATGTATCTGATGTAGAATGAATTGCTCCAGAAACTAATCCATCAGCTTCTTCAAGTTTTACCATCATCATACTAAAATATACTTCATCTTTTACTAGTTCTCTTGCTTGTTCTAGTGTCATGCCTTTTTCTTTTCTTAATTCATATAATTTATTTGCATATATTTCTGTTTTTTCAGATTTTAAAGGATTTATTATTGTTGCTTCACTAATGTTTAAACTATTTTCTGCTGCCATTGTTTTAATAGAATCTTCATCTCCTACTAAAACTACATTAGCATATTTTTCATCTATAGCTATAGCTGCTGCTTTAACAATTCTTAAGTCTGATGCTTCTGGTAAAACTATAGTTTTTATGTTTTGTCTTGCTCTTTCTTTTATACCCTCTATAAAGTTCATTTATTGTTCCTCCTATAAAATTTACTTTCGCTCATATTATATAAAATTATAGGGTTAAAGTCAATCGAATTAGGTGTTAGTTTTGAAATAAAAAAATGTATGAAATGCTTCATTTGTGTGAGAGATTATTAATTATATTTAAGTACTAGCATATTTTGAAGAATATCTATAACTAAAATATTATTTAATTTTTGTTCTTGCAAATAATGCAATATAAAAAATTCAAAAATATTGCTCGTTCAAGCTAATTGTCATAGAAGTTCTAAGTAAATTTTGTGGCACCCTTCCAAGAACAAGCTTGAACTCTTTCCACAAAATTTAATAAGAACTTCTACTTCCAATTACTTTCAATTCGCTTATATTTTCTCATTTTTATATTTCATTATTTGCAAGTTTAAATAAGAAATATAATATTTTGGTAAAATTTTGTTTATCAAAAATACTTTCTTTATCTAAATAACAACATCTCACATAAATAACAATTTCCCAAAGTAAAAAGTGATTTACTAAAAGCTTGTAAATCACCTTTTATAATAAATTATTTAATTTTCTTTTTATTTGCTTTTAAAAATATTACTGCAAATAACATTATACCTAAACCTGTTACTGTAAAGATTATAGTTCCTACTCCACCTGTTGATGGTAATTGGAATCCATTTGTGTTTTCTACTTGTAGTTTGATTTCTGGAATTGTTGTTCCTTCTTTTTCTACTATTTGTACTAAGATTAAATTGTTGTTTGTTTTATCTTCTACACTCCATATTATTGTTCCAAATTCATCACATGTTGCACTTACTTCAATTTCAATTTCTTCTCTTAATTTATTATAGCCTTCTGGTGCTTTTACTTCTTTTAGATAATATGTTCCTGCTCCTAAACTGCTATACAAAGCTTGTCCTAATTCATCTGTTGTTATTGTTGTGATTAGAGTTCTATCTTCTACTGTATTTGGTTCACTGTATATTTCAAACACTGCTCCACTTAAATATTCTTTTTCAGAATCTTCATTTTTTAATTTAGCTATTTTGTTTAAATCTAATTCTATTGTATATGTATATGTAGTTTGAGTTGTTGTTTGTGTTATTTTAGTATTGTTATATGGATTGTTTGAATATTTTAAGTATGCTTCATTTATATTTGGAGTATTTCCAACTTCACCATTTCCATTTAGTTTTGCATTATATATTACTATTACATCTTGTGCTTTTTGTACAATACCTGCATTTAATTGTTCTACTAGGTCATTTATTTCGATTAAAATTAATGTCTTTCCGTATTGAGATTCTGCATATCCGTCAAGTACTTCTTTTCCTTCTTCTTCAAAATATGATTTATATGTTTCATAATTTGATTCTGTAATTACTACATCTCTTACAGTGTAATTATTTACTGTTTCTCCAGATTCGTTTACTCTTGTTTTTGGATATTCAGCACTACCTAACATTACTTTTACTGAATTTCTATCATAATCAAATCCTTTTGCTAAAATATCTACAATTTCAAATTTGTAAGTATTATATCCGTCTGGATTTGGTATATATGATTTTAATTCAAATTCTATATCATAATCTCCTGCATTATATATTTCAGATTCTTCCTTATATGTCGCTGTGTTTCTTTTTTCATCTATAACATATGATTCATCAACTAATGTTTTAATATTATTTCCTATTACCCTTTTGTTTAACTTTGGAGTTGAGGTTTTTGGATCCATTGTTACATTTTGAACTACATCTATTAGATATCTGCTATATGCATCATCTTTTTCTTTTGCTTCTGCATCTATTACTATATAATATCCTGGGTCTAGATGTGTTATTTTATAGTTTTTATCTATCACATTTCCATTTGAGTCTTTTTCATCACCAACTATACTTGTTCCGTCTGTTATTGGAATGTTATTATCTAAAATATATTTTCCAACTACATCTGTGAATTCTCTAATAACATCTCCATCATTATCTTTTCCTTGTAACTCTCTTGCCACATCATCTGCTGTTTCACAATTTTTATATAAATCTGGATTCTTTTCTTTTAAAGCTTCTATTATTTTGTCTCCATGTGTCTTTCCATCTTCAACTTCTTTTTGTAATTCTGCTCCCCATTCTATATTTGATAATATTGGTGTTTTATTTCCTTCGCTATCTACTTTTTCTGAATAATCACCTTGAAAAACTTGATATGAATTATATGTATGTCCAGAGTTTTCATTATCTACTGTTATTGTATAAGTTTCTTTTGGAATTGATTTCCCATATACTTTAATTGTACTAGTTCCTGCAATTCCATTTTCTGCTTTTGTAGTACAACTTGCATCTGTATACCATCCATCTATCGTATATCCTTTTTGCACATTATCCATTTTTGATGGATTTATAAGTTTATATGAACCATATGGCACACAATATAGTGTGTCCTTTAAGGCTCCATCTATATAATATTCTATAGAAGTTCCAACATAATATAAATTTGCACTATAACTCCCACCTCGTGAACCATATGTTATTTTAAATGGTGAATTTATAGTACTATTTATTTCTACCCAAACGTTATCTGTAATCTGATTATCTCTCGTTCCAAAAAAATATGTATATGAAGATGTTCCACTTGTATCAAAAGGATTCCTTGAATTAGTACTATTCATATCACCAGGTAAAACACTTACTATTGGAATTCCTTCTTGTAAATAACATTTATTATAACCTCCATAAATAAGAAATCCCTCTGGATAATCTAAATCACTCATACAAGTAACACCTTTAAATGATTGTTCATATTCAGGTTCCCCACAATGTCCTACTGCATAAAAATGGAATTCCATTGTTGTGTGTTGAGTTGCATTCCAAGCATGCTGAACACCTAAATATTTTGTATGTATTGCCCAAGGATAACTACTATTATTAGTCCATACATACATTCTCATATCAAGCCATATAGTTTCTCCATTGTTATTTATATATCTAGCAGCTTCATAATAATCTATATATTCTGACTTATTTGTATTGCTACCAGTATAAAAAGTATAATTATTATAAACTTGTGACAACACTCCACCAATCTGTTTACCTGTTTTTGTAATTATACCTGAAGATGTTCTTATGACATCTGCTGAAGTTCTATTTCTTATATATCCATTCGAATACTCTTCTCCAAAATTATCTTTTCCATATGTTCCAATTTTACCTTCTGTTGCATATGTTTCTGTTTTTAAAGACAATAATAAGATTAATAGAAATATTATTTTTACTAAATTTATAAAAATACTTGTATGCAGTTTATTATAATTTTGAGTTAATTTACTCATGTTATTTTTCCTCTCATCTTTCTATATTTCTTTTTTATTTAGTTTTAAAAAACTACTAGCAATTAACATTATACTTAATCCAACAACAGTAAATATTACAGTTCCTACTCCACCTGTTGATGGTAATTGGAATCCATTTGTGTTTTCTACTTGTAGGTTTACTTCTGGAGTTGTTGTTCCTTCTTTTTCTACTATTTGTACTAAGATTAAATTATTATTTGTTTTATCTTCTACTGTCCATGTTATTGTTCCAAATTCATCACATGTTGCATTTACTTCTATTTCGATTTCTTCTCTTAATTTATTGTATCCTTCTGGTGCTTTTACTTCTTTTAAATAATATGTTCCTGCACCTAAACTACTGTATAGTGCTTGTCCTAATTCGTCTGTTGTTATTATTGCTATTGGTGTTCTTTCTTCTACTGTATTTGGAGCACTATATATTTCAAACTCTGCTCCACTTAAAAATTCTTTTTCTGAATCTTCATTTTTAAGTTTTGCTATTTTGCTTAAGTCTAAATCTATTGTGTATGTATAAGTGGTTTGTGTTGTTGTTTGTGTTACTTGATCATTATTATATGGATTGTTTGAATATTTTAAGTATGCTTCATTTATGTTTGGAGTATTTCCTATTTCACCTTTTCCATTTAATTTTGCGTTATATGTTACTATTACATCTTGTGCTTTTTCTACAACACCTGCTTTTATTTGTTCAACCAAGTCATTTATTTCGATTAAAACTAATGTTTTTCCATATTGATTTTCTTTGTATACATCTGGATATTCTTTTCCATCTTCTTCAAAATATGATTTATATGTTTCATAATTTGATTCTGTAATTACTACATCTCTTATATCGTAATTATTTACTGTTTCACCTTTTTCATTTACTCTTGTTTTTGAATATTCAGTATTTCCTAGCATTATTTTTACTGAATTTCTATCATAGTCAAATCCTTTGGCTAGAATATCTACTATTTCAAATTTATATGTACTATATCCATCTGGATTTGGTATATATGATTTTAATTCGAATTCTATGTCATAATCTTCTGCATTATAAATTTCAGATGGCGTTTTGTATGTTGCTGTGTTTCTTTTATCGTCTACAATATATGATTCATCTACTAATGTTTTTAGATTATTTCCTATTACTTTTTTGTTTAATTTTGGGGTTGATGTTTTAGGTTCCATTGTTACATTTTGCACTACATCTATTAAATATCTACTGTATGCATCATCTTTTGGATTTGCTTCTGCATCTATTACAATGTAATATCCTGGATCTAAATCTTCTATTTTGTAATTATTATCTACTAATTCACTTGTGCCTTTTGTTATTGGAATTTCATTATCTAAAATATATTTTCCAACTACATCTATAAATTCTCTAATAACATCGCCATCATTATCTTTTCCTTGTAGTTCTCTTGCTACATCATCTGCTGTTGTGCAATTTTTATACAAATCTGGATTTTTTTCTTTTAATAATTCGATTATTTTATCGCCATGTGTTTTTCCATTTTCAACTTCTTTATTTAATTCAGTTCCCCATTCTATATTTGATAATATTGGTGTTTTATTTCCTTCGTCATCTACTTTTTCTGAATAATCTCCTTGAAAAACTTGATATGAATTATATGTATGTCCAGAATTTTCATTGTCTACTGTTATTGTATAAGTTTCTTTTGGAATTGACTTTCCATAAACTTTTATTGTGCTCTCTCCTGCTATTCCATTTTCTACTTTTGTAGTATAACTTGCATTTGTATACCATCCATCTACTGTATATCCTTCTTGCACATTATCCATCTTTGATGGATTTATAAGTTTATATGAACCATAAGGTACACAATATAATATATCTTTTAATACTCCATCTACGTAATATTCGATAGGTGTTCCTACATAATACATAGACAATCCGCCTGCATTTTTTGTACCATATACAACTGTATATGATACACTTGGTGTACTATTTATTTCTACCCAAACACTATCTGTATTATCATTTTTTCTAGTTCCAAAAAAATATGGATATTCAGCTATTCCAGTTGTACTAAATGGATTATTGGTATTAGCACTATTTTCAGTACCTTTTGCGATATAAGTTACTGGTATTCCTGATTTTAAGTAAAATTTATTATTATATCCTGAATAAAGCATAACTCCTTCAAAAGTATCTAAATCACCCATTTCAGTAACACCTTTAAATGACTGTTCATATTCAGATTCTCCACAATGACCAGCTGTATAAAAATGACATTCTATAGTTGTATTTTGAACAGCAGAACCAAATATATTTAAAACATGTAAATTATTTGTATATATTGCCCAAGGATAATTTTCATTATTAGTCCATAAATAAACTCTCATATCAAGCCATATTGGTTCTCCATTACTACTTATATATCTTGCTGCTTCTCTATAATCTACATATTCCGATTTACTTGTATTATTACCTGTATAAAAAGTATAATTAAGTTGTATAGTATTTTTATCATTTATTTCTTTTCCCATTTTCATACTTACACCTGAAGATGTTCTTATGACATCTGCTGAAGTTCTATTTCTTATATATCCATTTGAATACTCTTCTCCAAAATTATCTTTTCCATAAGTAGCAATTTCATCTGAACTCGCATATACTTTTGAATTAAACAATATTGCTAAACTTAATAACATTATGATAAAAGCTATTTTTATTATTTTAGAAAAATACATTGTATGTACATTTTCACTGTTCTTATTAAATAAATTCATACTTACAAAATCTCCCTTTTACACCCTTCTTTATTAATTAAAGTATAGCTTTAATTGGTCCAATTGTACATAACTTTTAGATTACAAATTGAACACAATTTATATTCACTTTTGAATAAATTACTCTCATCAATAATTTAGAAACTTTTGTTATATTAGTTTGTAATAAAAATTTAATATTAACTACACTAAAAAAGAATGCTTAGAAAATTTCTAAACATTCCTTGTAATTTTATTTATTTTTTCTATTTGATTTCAAATATATTCCTACAGATACCATTATACTTAATCCTAGTACTACAAATATTCTTATTCCTGTCCCACCTGTTACTGGTAATTGAAATCCTGATTTGTTTTCTACTTGCAATTTTATTTCTGGAATTGTTGTTCCTTCTTTTTCTACTATTTGTACATGTATTAAACTATTGTTATCTTTTTCTTCTACTGTCCATATGATTGTTCCAAATTCATCACAAATTGCTTTTACTTCTATTTCAATTTCTTCTCTTAATTTGTTGTATCCTTCTGGTGATTTTACTTCTTTTAAATAATATGTTCCTGTACCTAGACTACTGTATAGAGCTTGTCCTAATTCATCTGTTGTTATTGTAGCTATTGGAATTCTATTTTCTACTGTATTTGCTTCATTGTATAATTCAAATTCTGCTCCTTCTAAGTATTCCATTTCATCTGTTTCAGACTTTAATTCTGCTATTTTACTTAAATCTAATTCTATTGTATAAGTATAAGTTGTTTGTGTTGTCGTTTGTGTTATTTTGTCATTATGATAAGGATCATTTGAATATTTTAAATAAGCTTCATTTATGTTTGGTATATTTCCAACTTCTCCTTTTCCATTCAATTTGCTATTGTATCTTACAAATACATCTTGTCCTATCGTTATGAATTTATCTTTTATTTGTCCTATTATATCATTTATTTCGATTAAAATTAGTGTCTTGCCATATTGGCTTTCAGTATATCCTTCTGGATATTCTTTTCCTTCTTCTTCAAAGTATGATTTATAGGATTCATAATTTTCAGCAGTAATTACTATAGAATTTATTGTGTAATTTTCTATCGTTTCTGTTTTATCTTCTTCGCCAATTTCTTCATTTCCTTTTATTACTTTTTCTCTTTGCTTTGGATATTCATTTTCTCCCAAAATTACTTTTATTGAGTTGTTATCTAAGTCAAATCCTTTTGCTAATATATCTACTATTTCAAATTTATATGTATTATATCCATCTGGATTTGGGATATATGATTTTAACTCGAATTCAATGTCGTAATCTTCTGAATTATAAGTTTCAGATTCTTTTTTATATGTTGATGTATTATGCTTATCATCAATAATGTATTGATCTGGATTTTCTTCACTTGTTCCTGTTCCTTCAACTAATGTCTTAATATTATTTCCTATTACTTTTTTATTTAATTTTGGTATTGATGATTTTACTTCCATTGTTACATCTTGTACTACATCTATTAGATATCTACTATATGCGTCGTCTTTCGGATTTGCTTCTGCATCTATTACTAAATAATATCCAGGTTCTAAGTGTGTTATTTTATAATTTGTATTTATTACATTTCCATTCTCATCTTTTTCTTCTACTAATTCACATGTTCCTTTACTTAATGGAATATTATTTTCTAAAATATATTTTCCAACTACATCTGTAAATTCTCTTATAATCTCTCCATCATTTGGCATTCCTTGTAATACACTAGCTACATCTTCTGTTTTTTCACACTTTTTATAAAGTTCTGAATTTTTTTCTTTTAATAATTCTAGAATTTTGTCTCCATGTGTTTTTCCTTCTTCTACTTCTTTTTGTAATTCTTTTCCCCATTCTATATTTGATAATATTGAAATTTTATTTTCTTTTTTATCTTCTTTTTCATAATAGTCTCCTTGGAAAATTTGATATGAATTATATGTATGTCCATCTCTATCATTATCTACTGTAATTGTATAGTCTCTTTTCCATTTTGCATACAATGTTGTATTTGAAGTTGGTGCATATTCTTCATCAGTTACTTTTTCTGTCCAATTTTGATTTAGATACCATCCCATAAAACTATATCCATTCTTTTCTGGTATTTCTAAATTTATTGAATCACCTATAATTACCTCTTCTTCAATAATACCTTCTTTTTGATCTAATACTCCACCATCTAAATCTAATTTTACTTTTACTTTATTATCTAAATTTACATCTAATTTCAGTACAGATGGCTCACTTATATTTCCTGCTACATCTTCTGCTTTCATATGAAGATATTTTCCATTGTTTGATAAGTCTAATACAATACTTGAATTTTCTGTATATTTTACTTCACTTGAATTGATATCAAAATCATTATTTGAAGCGTTACTATTAACTACATAATAGTAACCTTTTGTTCCTGTTGTTACTGTTTCAGTTCTTTGATTTGATGTTGTAATTTTTAAGCTTGAATTACTACTATCATATGCTTCTACATAAAATGAATATGTACTTCCATTATCTTCTGCACTATAAGCTTACTTTTATATTTTTATTTTCTTTTTCTGCATTAATTGTTGGTGCATTTGGTGCTTTTAAATCTTGTGATGAATTATCAATAGAACTTGTTGCAGTTGTTCTTTGTTTTAAGTAAAACAAAGTATTCGCAAGAACTTTTCTTTCGTCATCTGTTGAATTACAATTTGAATGTCCTGTTTGAATCATTGCAGTATTATTGTATGTTGTTAGATAATAAAGTGGATTTCCTTTTCCACCTGCGTTGTAATAACTATTTACATCCATTTGATACCATCCAGTTGGCATACTGCCATCTACCATTGTCATCCAAACATCACTTTTTGCCGCATTAGAAGTTGAGTGAGTTGCAGGAATAGATAATCTTGTTCCTATTGGCAATTCGTATGGAAAATTCGTTAATAATCCATTTTTATTCACTCTTACATAAGATGAGAAATAATACCAACGGATTTTGTAATCAAGTAAGTGTAAATTTGCTGTTGAATTATCCCAATATCCTATATCAATATTAAAATATTTTCTTAATTTGCTCATTCCTAAATTATAACCATTATAGTTCCATCCAATAGTATCATGACCTGCTAAAATACCATATCCTGCTTTTATATAATTTTCAATAACATTAATTGCATTATTATTTAGAAAATTTTCTGCATTTACGTCCCATGTTCCATACATAACTACATCATAATCCCAAACAATATTTGGATTATTATTAAATGCACTATTACTTACTGGAGTTACTTTTATTATTTGTTCTCCTGTTATTGGATTTATTCCATATGCTTTAAAAGATGTACCATTCATTGTTCCACCTTCCATCCACACTTTTAATGATGCAGATTTTGGAAGACTTTTACTTGTTCCATCCAAGTATTTAAAAGTTACTGTTGGAATAGGCCATGCACTAGTTGTCTCTGGATATATATTTAATACTTTTATAGGTTCTATCCCTTTTGAATAAAAATCAACTGTTGAAATTGATTCCCATTCATTAGCTCCCTCTTTCTTTTGATAAGCTTTAAATATTTTTCCGATTAGCATCATATGTAGACCAATCTAAGTCAACTCCGCCTTTACCATTTGCAGCCGATAAATTTACTTTTGTATTTAAAACTAATGAGTTTGCTCTTGTGACAATTTGTTCTGCCATTAACATTACTTGATTTTTCACACTATCAACAATTCCTATTGTATGAACTTTTTCGGAAAACATTAGTAATCCAACAGAAAGTAGCAATAATATTGCTATTGTTATCCATATTTTTGATATTATTTTTTTAGTTTTACTTCTTCTTTTTTGTTTCATATATGTACTCCTATAAATTACAAAAATTATTATTAAGTATATAACTTAATAATAATTTTAAAATCCATAAAAGTATTGATATTGTAAGTAATATTTCCTTTTTATATTTTAAAATACACATTTTTTCCAAACTTGAAAATGCCTAAATTTATGATAAAATTAGTATAAATCATATTATTAAGTTATATACTTAATAGCACAATTCTTTATTTTTTCAGTCTTTTGAGCATTTTATATCTTTTGTGTTTCATTTATATATCTTTTACGCAACAATATAATATAAAATACTTATATTTATAAATCATAAAAGTGTTGAAAACAAGTTTCAGCAATTTTATTTTATCTATTCTATTTTTTGGTTTAATTTTATTGTGATTAACATTATAATTAACCCTACTACAGTAAATATTAATGTTCCTGTTCCACCTGTTACTGGTAATTGAAATCCAGATTTGTTTTCTACTTGTAGTTTTACTATTGGAATTGATATTTTGTTTTCACCTTCTCCATATTCTTTTGTTCCCATTTGAGCTAGCACTAAATCATTTTTACTTTTATCAATAACATTCCATGTTATTGTTCCTAATTCATCACATGTTGCTGTTATCTCGATTTCTATTTCTTGTTTTAATTTATTATAACCCTCTGGTGATTTTGTTTCTTTTAAATAATATGTTCCTACACCTAAACTACTGTATAGAGCCTGTCCTGATTTATCTGTTGTTATTGTTGCAATTATTTTTCTGTCTTTAACTGTTTTTGGTTCATCATATATTTCAAATTCTGCTCCACTTAAATATTTTAATTGTTCTTGCACCTCTGAATCTTCTACCGTATTTTGATTTTCTATACTATTATTATTCTCTTTTAATGTCATTTCTGATATTTTGCTTAAGTTCAAATCGATTGTATATGTATAAGTAGTCTGTAGCGTTGTCTCTGTTATTTTGTCATTATGGTATGGATTATTTGAATATTTTAAATATGCCTCATTTATATTTGGAGTTGCTCCTACTTCACATTTTTCATTTAATTTGGCATTATATCTTACAATCACATCTTGGCCAGGTGTTACAACTTCATCTTTTATTTGTCCTATTAAATCATTTATTTCGATTAAAATTAGTGTTTTTCCATATTGACTTTCAGCATAGCCTTCTAGATATTGTTTTCCTTCTTCTTCAAAATAATTTTTATATTCTGCATAATTTTCAGCACTAATTACTACATCTTTTATTGTGTAGTTTTCTACGGTTTCTGTTTTATTATCTTCACCGTTTTCTTCATTTCCTTTTATTACTTTTTCTCTTTGTTTTGGGTACTCATTTTCTCCCAAAAGTACTTTTACAGAATCTCTATCATAATCAAATCCTTTTGCTAAAATATCCACTATTTCAAATTTGTAAGTACCATATCCATCTGGGTCTGGAATATTAGATTTTAATTCAAATTGTATGTCATAATCTTTTTCATTATAAGTTTCAGATGCTACCTTATATGTTGCTGTATTTCTTTTTTCATCTTCTATGTATTGCGCTGAATTTTCTTCACTTGTACCTGTTCCTTTTACTAATGTTTTTAAATTATTTCCTTTTACCTTTTTACTCAAAGTCGGTTTTGATGATTTAGGTTCCATTGTTACATCTTGCACTACATCTATTAGATATCTACTGTATGCGTCGTCCTTGTCATTTGCTTTTGCATCTATAACTAAGTAATACCCTGGTTTTAAATATTGAATTTTATAGTTTTCATCTATTACATTTCCTGCTTCGTCTTTTTCTTCAACTAATGTATATGTTCCTTTTGTAATTTCTATATTATTATCTAAAATATATTTTCCAACTACATCTGTAAAATTCCTAATTACATCTCCATCATTTGGCATTCCTTGCAATACTTTGGCTACATCCTCTGCAGTCTTACAATCTGTATATAATTTTTCTTCTTCATCTTTATCATTTTCACTTGCCTTTAGTAATTCTATTATTTTATCTCCATGTGTTTTTCCTTCTTCTATTTCTTTTTGTAGTTCTTCTCCCCATTCTATATTTGATAATATTGGAATTTTTACTACTTTTTCTTCGCCATTTTCATCTAATACTGGATTTCCGTCTTTATCTAAAATTTTTTCTTCTTTTTCGTAATAATCACCTTTAAATATTTGATATGAATTATATGTATGTCCATCTCTATCATTATCAACTGTTATTGTATATTCTTTGTCCCATTTTGCATATAATGTTACATCTTCTGTTGGAATATATTCTACATTTGCAACTTTTTTTGTACATTCTGCATCTAGATACCAACCACCAAAACTATAACCTTCTCTTGTTGGCTCATAGCTTATAGAATCTGTTTCCCACATTGCATACAAATTAATAACTTCTCCTGCTTTATTGGTTAAATTTATTACTTCTTCTCTATCTTCATAACTTGTCCCTGTTCCATCTTCTTTTGTATTCCAATTTTTAAATTTATATTTTACATTTTCTTCTTTATTTTTACTTCCTTCATAATTATGATTATAAGTTATTAAATAATTTCTCTCATATTCATCTAAATTCAAATTTTTAGATTCATCATATTTATGAATACTATCTTCTACTTTTCCACTTGTTGCTCCATTTCCATTATATTTTATTGTATAACTAATTGGCTCAAAAATTTCTTGTGCTTCTCCTATGTTTCCAACTAAGTCAACTGCTGCAACATAAACATATTGATTATTATAAAGATTATCTATTGTAAATGTTCCTTCTCCTGTTGTTTTATCACTTACTAAAATGCTGTTTTCCTCTGTTATAACTGGATTTTCTATTTTATTATCACTAATTAAATATCTATAACTTACTACTCCTGAACCTTCTCCTAAAGTACTATGTTTATCATTTGCATTTACTGTAATTATATTTCTATCTATACTTGTAAATTGTATTGTTGGAGCTGTATTATCTATTTTATCTATTACAATATCTTTTGTTGAAATATTTCCTAGTTCATCTTTATATATTACTATTGCTGTTCTTGGTGTATATGCATCTCCTATAAATTTATAAGTTCTTGTATAATTTTCTCCATCTTTTGTTGCTAATGCATAATCTTTTGTATCATTAAAAGCTATTGATACATTTCCGATTCCCTTATCAGTTGCGCTAAATGTGAAGTTCTTTGATTTTGCCCATTCTCCACCAACTTCATCTGGTGTCATTATCGTTGGAGCTATTGTGTCTATTCTTTCAATTATAAAGTTTTTTTCTATACTATTATTACATGCGTCTGTCACAATTGCTTTAAATTTTCTTCCTTTTAAGCCTGCTTCAATTTCTGGTGTACATGAAATTGAATATTGTCCATTTGTTACTGTTGTTTCTCCTTCAAATACCACTTTTTCTTCGTCATCTAATATTTTTACTTTTACTGTATTGCAATAATTTTCTGTTCCCTTAATTACAATTGGTTTTGTTCTACTCCATTCTGTTAATTCTTCACTATTTTCCATTGTTATACTTGTAATTACTGGTTTTATCGGGTCTGGTGAAATATAAAAATTATCCTGTATATTGCTTGTTCCACCACCTACATTAATATCAATATTAGTATAGCAAATATATTCAGCTTTCCATGCTGCTTTAAATGTTGCTGTTGAAGTTAGTATAATGTTTGTTCCACCAACGCTACCGCTTGTTAAACGAGTATTAGTTGTTTGAAACGGATTTCCAACTGTTCTTAATCCACTAGTAGATTTATATTTTGCCCCATTTTTTAATTGTAAATTAGTTACAACAGTATATGTTGCTGGTGCCTTAGAATTATTTGTAATTGTATGCTTTACAATACCATATTCATTTTGGCAAATTACACATTTTATTTTATTATCCTCTTCATTTACTTGCAATCTATGTTGCGTTGCTGAATAATTATAGCCACATTTTACACATCTACCTAAATGATTACAATCTATTATGGCACCATTTGCCTTATAACACCTTTCACCACCAAGAATACCTTCATATAGTGTACCATTTCCATATGTATTCACATAAAATGAGTAGTTTATTGCATCTTGACATACTTTACATTTTTTTACATGTACAAACCCTGTATAATATTGTAATAATGATTTACCATCCCATACGCATGGTTTATGTGCAGTATATGAATATCCACATGAGCATGTATCTGTATAATGATTGTCTTTATGACATTGCGCTACAATCGTACTGGCCCAATTCCTTGTATACGTATGTACTTTTTCATTTTTCTTTTCACCACAAACTGTACATTCTTCCCAATGCTTCGTGCTATCATACACAGTTTTAAATAAATGACTATGTTCAAAATCTTTTCCTTTTTCCAAATATGTTACATCTATTATCGTTGGCTCATTAACAACATTTGAATTAGATATAGAATTCTGTATTTGCTCCGAAAATACTATTGCTTGATTCTTTATTTTCTCAAGTATTTCTATTTCATGTACTTTTTTTGGAAATATAAATAAGAAACCTACTGCAAAAAATACAACAACTATAGCTATCCATATTTTAGAAATCGATCTTTTCCTTTTATTTCTATGTCTTAATCTTGATTTCATTTAAGCCTCTTCTCCTTTTTCTTTCAAAAATTATTATTAAGTATACAACTTAATAATAATTTTAAAACTGACATAATCTTTGAGGCTGTAAAGAAATTGATAACTTTATCATTAAAAATGTACTAAATTTTCAAAACTTGAATTTACTAGATTTTGTGGTAAAATGAGTATAAATCGTATTATTAAGTTGTATACTTAATAGCACAAAAACTACCATTTTTATTTATTTTCAAGCATTATAGCCTATATAACTTTTGCATTTCATTTCTATATCTTTTTAATAACACCACCAAATTGAACTTATAAATAAATATATTTACAAAATTAATATACCATTTAATAATCAAAATAAAAGAATCTCCAATTAGTTTTTACTAATAGAGATTCTTTTATTAAACTATCTTTTTTTATTTAATTTTAAATATATTCCTACAATTAGCATTATACTTAATCCGGTTACTGTAAATAATGCATTTCCTATTCCACCAGTTACTGGCAACTGGAATCCAGAAGTGTTTTCTACTTGTAGTTTTATTTCTGGAATTGTGGTTCCTTCTTTTTCTACTATTTGTACATATACTAAGCTATTATCTGTTTTATCTTCTACACTCCATGTTATTATTCCTAATTCATCACAAGTAGCACTTACTTCTATTTCGATTTCTTCTCTTAATTTGTTATATCCTTCTGGTGCTTTTATTTCTTTTAAATAGTATGTCCCTGCACCAAGACTACTGTATAGAGATTGTCCTAATTCATCTGTTGTTATTGTTGCGATTAATTCTCTATTTTCAACTGTATTTGGAACACTATATATTTCAAATTCTGCTCCACTTAAATGTTTTATTTCGTCTGTTTCAGATTTTAATTTTGCTATTTTATTTAAGTCTAACTCTATTGTATATGTATAAGTTGTCTGTAGCGTTGTTTGTGTAATTTTGTCATTATGGTAAGGATCATTTGAATATTTTAAATATGCTTCATTTATGTTTGGTGTATTTCCTACTTCTCCTTTTCCATTTAATTTTGCGTTATATGTTACTATTACATCTTGTGCTTTTTGTACAATTCCTTCTTTTAATTGCTCTACTAAATCATTTATTTCGATTAAGATTAATGTTTTTCCATATTGAAATTCTGCATATCCGTCAAGGTATTCTTTTCCTTCTTCCTCAAAGTATTTTTTGTAATCAGCATAATTCTCAGCAGTTATTATTACATCTCTTATTGTGTAATTATTTACTGTTTCTCCAAATTCGTTTACTCTTGTTTTTGGATATTCAGTGTTTCCTAACATCACTTTTACTGAATTTCTATCATAATCAAATCCTTTTGCTAATATATCTACTATCTCAAATTTATAGCTACTGTATCCATCTGGATTTGGTATGTATGATTTTAATTCGAATTCTATATCATAATCTTCTGCATTATATTTTTGAGATGATATTTTGTATGTTACTGTGTTTCTTTTATCATCATCTTCATATGTTCCTTTTATTTTTATATTATTTCCTATTACTTTTTTTCTTAGTGTCGGTATTGATGATTTTGGATACATAGTTACATCTTGCACTACATCTATTAAATATCTACTATATGCATCATCTTTTTCATTTACTTCTGCATCAATTACTATATAATAACCTGGATCTAAATGTTTTATTTTATAATTTGAACTTATTATATTTCCACTAGTATCTTTTTCTTCTATTAATTCACATGTTCCTTTTGTTATTGGAATATTATTCTCTAAAATATATTTTCCAACTACATCTGTAAATTCTCTTATAATATCTCCATCGTTTGGCATTTCTTGTAATACTTTAGCTATATCTTCTACTGTTTCACAATCTCTATAAAGTTCTATATTTTTTTCTTTTAATAATTCTAGAACTTTATCTCCATGTGTTTTATTTTCTCCTATTTCTTGTTGTAATTCCTTTCCCCATTCTATATTTGATAATATTGGAATTTTATTTCCTTCTTCATCCTCTTTTTCAGAGTAATCACCTTGAAAAACTTGATATGAATTATATGTATGTCCATCTCTATCATTATCTATTGTTATTGTATACTCTTCTACATCTATCTTTATTACTGAAGGAGCACTTATATTTCCTGCAACATCTATTGCTTTCATATGAATATATTTTCCATTATTTAATACATCTAATATTATACTTGTATCTTCTGTATATTTTACTCCTGCTGCCTTCACATTAAAATCTTTATTTGAACTATCCTCATCAATTATATAATAATATCCTTTTATTCCTGTCGTTACTGTTTCTGTTCTTTCGTTTGATGTTGCAATCTTTGTATTTGAGTTACTACTGTCATAAGCTTCAACATAAAATGAATATTTACTTCCATTATCTTTTGTACTATAATTTATTTTTATATTATTATCTTTACTTACTAACTCAGCAAAAATCTTTGGTGCATCTGGTGCTTTTAAATCTTGTGATGAATTATCTGTTAAACTTGTTGCCTTTGTTAATTGTTTTAAATAAAATAACGTATTTGCTAAAACTTTTCTTTCATCATCTGTTGAATCGCAATTTGAATGTCCTGTTTGAATCATTGCTGTATTATTATATGTTGTTAGATAATATTGTGGATTTCCTTTTCCACCTGCATTAAAATAATTTTTTATTCCACCTCTATTATTCCAATTGTCAGTTCCATTTACCAATGTCATCCAAACATTTCCAGTACTTGCATTACAACATGTATGTGTTTGAGGAATTGTCAATTTAGTTCCTAATGGAAGTTCGTAAGGAAAATTTGTTAATAATCCATTTTTATTTACCTCTACATATGATGATATATAAAACCATGCTGAGTTAATATCTACATCATTAATATTATATCCGCCTTCACAACCAGTCTCAACTCTAAAATATTTTCTTATTTTTCTAACAGTCCCTAATCCAGTATCTTGGTAAGCATATACTATTGTATCATGACCAGTTAATATACCATAACCTTGTTTTATATATTCTTCAATTACTTTTAATGCATTATCATTTGGTAAATTACTACTTCCGCCATTACTATCCCAAGTTCCAATCATAACTACATCATAGTCCCAGATTAAATTAGGATTATTATTAAATTGCGTACTACTTACTTCTGTTATCTTCAAAATTTGCTCGTTTGTTATTGGATTTATACCATATGCTTTAAAAGATGTTCCATTCATTGTTCCACCTTCCATCCATACCTTTAATGACGCTGATTTTGGAAGTATTTGGGTATTTCCATCTGAATAATTAAATGTTACTCTTGGAATATTAGAAGAATCTGGATAAACATTTAATACTTTTATAGGTTCTATTCCTTTTGAATAAAAATCAACTGTCGAAATTGTTTCCCATTCATTAGAATCCTCTTTCTTTTGATATGCTTTAAATACTTTATCTTTTGAATCATATGTAGACCAATCTAAATCTACTCCTCCTTTTCCATTAGCTGCATTCAAATTTACTTTACTGTCTAAAACTAACCTATTAGCTCCAATCATTTGCTCTGCTAATACTGTTACATGTTCTTTTACTCTATCCACTATTTTTACTTTTGTTTGAAATGCAAATAGTCCAATTATACATAATAATATTAAAATTAGTGTCCATATTCTTAAAATTAATTTTCTAGTTTTACTTCCTAATTTTCCTTTCATATATACTCTCCTATAAATTTTTTAAATTATTATTAAGTATGTAACTTAATAATAATTCTTAAATCTATAAACTTATTGGTACTGTAAGCAAATATTTAATTATATTTTTAAAAATATACGATAATTTGAAATCTTGAAATCATTGAAATTTATGGTAAAATGAGTATAAATCATATTATTAAGTTACATACTTAATAGTAAAATTCAAGTTTTTTCAAGCTTTTAAGGCTCTATCTCTTTTGCATTTCATTTATATATCTTTTTAATAACACATCAAAAGAATTATTCATATTTCTATTTTATTTAATCCACAAAAAAAGAACTTCACAATTTAAAATTAATTGTAAAATTCTTTTCTATTATCTATTTTCTTTTCCTATTTAATTTAAAACTTACTACTGCAAGTAGCATTATACTTAAACCTATTATTGTAAATACTACTTTTCCATTTCCACCTGTTACTGGTAATTGGAATCCTGAAGTGTTTTCAACTTGTAGTTTTATTTCCGGAATTGTTGTTCCTTTTTTTTCTACTATTTGTGCTAAGATTAGATTATTATTTGTTTTATCTTCTACACTCCATGTTATTGTTCCAAATTCATCACATGTTGCTATCACTTCAATTACTATTTCTTCTCTTAATTTGTTATATCCTTCTGGTGCTTTCACTTCTTTTAAATAGTATGTTCCTGCACCTAGGCTACTATATAGAGCTTGTCCTAATTCATCTGTTGTTATTGTTGTTATTGGTGTTCTTTCTTCTACTGTATTTGGCTCACTGTATATTTCAAATTCTGCTCCACTTAAATATTCTTTTTCTGAGTCTTCACTTTTTAGCTCTGCTATTTTGCTTAAATCTAAGTCTATTGTATAAGTATATGTAGTTTGAGTTGTAGTTTGTGTTATTTGAGTATTGTTATATGGATTGTTTGAATATTTCAAGTATGCTTCATTTGTATTTGGAGTATTTCCTATTTTACCATTTCCATTTAATTTAGCGTTATATGTTACTATCACATCTTGTGCTTTTTCTACAACACCTGATTTTAACTGTCCTATTAAATCATTTATTTCGATTAAAATTAATGTTTTTCCATATTGAGATTCTGTATATCCTTCTGGATATTCTTTTCCTTCTTCTTCAAAATATGATTTGTATGTTTCATAGTTTGATCCTGTAATTACTACATCTCTTACAGTATAATTATCTACTTTTTCTCCATATTCATTTACTCTTGTTTTTGGATATTCATTACTTCCTAACATAACTTTTACCGAATTTCTATCGTAATCAAATCCTTTTGCTAATATATCTACTATTTCAAATTTGTATGTATTATATCCGTCTGGATTTGGAATGTATGATTTTAAATCGAATTCTATGTCATAATCTTCTGCATTATATATTTCTGACTCTTCCTTATATGTTGCTGTGTTTCTTTTATCGTCTACAACATATGATTTATCTATTTTGGTTTTAACATTATTTCCAATCACTTTCTTGCTTAACTTTGGAGTTGATGTTTTTGGCTCCATTGTTACATTTTGCACTACATCTATTAAGTATCTACTGTATGCATCATCTTTCTCGTTTGCTTCTGCATCAATTACAATGTAATATCCTGGATCTAAATATGTTATTTTATAATTTTTATCTATTACATTTCCATTTTCATCTTTTTCTTCTACTACACTATTTGTTCCTTTTGTAATTTCTATTTTATTATCTAAAATATATTTTCCAACTACATCTGTAAATTCTCTAATTACATCTCCATCATTATCTTTTCCTTGTAATTCTCTTGCTACATCATCTGCTGTTTCACAATCTTTATACAAATCTGGATTTTTTTCTTTTAATAATTCTATTATTTTATCTCCATGTGTCTTTCCTGTTTCTACTTCTTTTTGTAATTCTTCGCTCCATTCTATGTTTGATAATATTGGTGTTTTATTTCCATTTTCATCTACTTTTTCTGAATAGTCACCTTGAAATACTTGATAAGAATTATATGTATGTCCAGAATTTTCATTATCTACAGTTATTGTATATGTTTCTTTTGGAATTGATTTTCCATAAACTTTAATTGTGCTTTCTCCTGCAATTCCATTTTCTAATTTGGTACTATAAGTTGTATCTGTATACCAACCATCTACTGTATAACCTTCTTGCATATTATCCATTTTTGATGGATTTATAAGTTTATATGAACCATATGGTACACAATATAATGTATCTTTTAAGATTCCATCTACATAATATTCAATTGGTGTTCCTGTATAAAATATATACATTCCTCCTACTCCGTTTCTAGTTCCATACACAATTGAAAATGATGAACTTGGAGTACTATCTATTTCTATCCACACATTATCTGTACTATAATTTAATCTTGTTCCAAAAATATATGGATATGAACTTATACCACTTGTATTAAAAGGATTATTCGAATTACTACTATTTTCATTTCCAGGCAAAACACTTATTAGTGGAATTCCATCTTCCAAATAAAATTTATCATAACCTGAATATGCTAAAAGACCTTCGCAATAATCTAAATCTGCCATACAAGTAACACCTTTAAAAGATTGTTCATATTCATCATCTCCACAATGCCCTACAGTATAAAAATGAAATTCCATAGTTGTATGTTGTATTGGATTCGCTTGAAAAATATTGTCAATTTTCAAATCATCCATATTTAGTGCCCAAGGATAATTTTCATTATTGGTCCAAATATAAATTCTCATATCCAGCCATATTGGCTCTCCATTACTATTTATATATCTAGCAGCTTCTGAATAATCTACATATTCAGATTTGCTTGTATTTGTGCTAGTATAAAATCTATTATTATAATATCCAGATACAGACTTTAACTCTCGACCTGTCTTTGTACTTACCCCCTCAGATGTTCTTATAACATTTGCTGAAGTTCTATTTCTTATATATCCATTTGAATATTCTTCTCCAAAATATTCTTTTCCATAAGTACCGACTTCAGTTGCATTTACTTCTGTTTTTAAGAATATTGATAAATTTAATAAGACTATAATAAATAATATTTTTAAATACTTGTTTTTAATTATTTTTTGATTTATTCTTTTCACTTTCATACATAATCTCCATAATAAAAAAATTATTATTAAGTACACAACTTAATAATAATTTTAAAATACATATATTACTTGATATTATTGATTTATATAGATTTTAACTTCAATTTTCTTTTTAACTTTTGATAATTTGAAAAATTCAATTTTTTTGATAAAATAAAGATATGTAGTAATTATACTCACTTATTAAGTTGTGTACTTAATAATATATAATCCATAAAACTCTTTATTTTTCTATAGTTCCATTATTTTTATTTCTTTTTTATATCTTTTAAGTTACAATTACACATCACTTTTATCTAGTTTCTTTTCTTATTTAATTTCACTGCAATTAACATTATACTTAAACCTATTATTGTAAATACTACTCTTCCATTTCCACCTGTTACTGGTAATTGGAATCCAGAAGTGTTTTCTACTTGTAGTTTTATTTCTGGTATTGTGCTTCCTTCTTTTTCTACTATTTGTGTATATACTAAGCCATTATCTTTTTTATCTTCTACACTCCATGTAATTGCTCCGAATTCATCACATGTAGCGCTTACTTCTATTTCGATTTCTTCTCTTAATTTGTTGTATCCTTCTGGTGATTTTATTTCTTTTAAGTAATACGTTCCTGCTCCTAAACTACTATATAAAACTTGTCCTAATTCATCTGTTGTTATTGTTGCTATTGGTGTTCTTTCTTCTACTGTATTTGGCTCACTGTATATTTCAAATTCTGCTCCACTTAAATATTCTTTTTCTGAGTCTTCACTTTTTAGCTCTGCTATTTTGCTTACATCTAAATCTATTGTATATGTATATGTAGTTTGAGTTGTTGTTTGAGTTATTTTTTCCTTATGATATGGGTCATTTGAATATTTTAAATATGCTTCATTTATGTTTGGCGTATTTCCTACTTCTCCTTTTCCATTTAACCTGGCATTATACATTACAAATACATCTTGTCCTGGAGTTACAATTTCATCTTTTATTTGTTCAATTAAATCATTTAATTCAATTAAAATTAATGTTTTTCCATATTGAGATTCTGCATATTCCTCTGAATATTCTTTTCCTTCTTCCTCAAAATATAATTTATATGTTTCATAATTTGATTCTGTAATTACAATAGAATTTATTGTATAATTTTCTACTATTTCTGTTCTATCTTCTTCTCCAGTTTCTTCATTTCCTTTTATTACTTTTTCTCTTTGTTTTGGATACTCATTTTCTCCTAAATACACTTTTATTGAATTGTTATCTAAATCAAATCCTTTTGCTAGTATATCTACTATCTCAAATTTATATGTACTATATCCATCTGGATTTGGAATGTATGATTTCAATTCAAATTCTATATCATAATCTGCAGAATTATAATTTTTAGATGCATCTTTGTATGTTGATGTATTGTGCTTATCATCAATAATATATTGGGCTGGATTATCTTCACTTGTTCCAGTTCCTTCTATCTGATTTTTAATATTGTTTCCAATTACTTTTTTCTTTAAAGTTGGAATAGATGATTTTACTTCCATTGTTACATCTTGTACTACATCTATTAAATATCTACTATATGCATCATCTTTTTCATTAGCCTCTGCATCTATTACAAGGTAATATCCTGGATCTAAATGCGTTATTTTGTAATTTGTATCTATTACATTTCCATTTTCATCCTTCTTCTCAACTAATGTACTTGTTCCTTTAGTTATTGGAATATTATTTTCTAAAATATATTTTCCAACAATTTTTGTAAATTCTCTTATTACTTCTCCATCATTTGGCATTCCTTTTAATACTTCTGCTACATCTTCTGCTGTTTTACAATTTGTATATAATTTATAGCTTTCAGATTTATCTTTTTCATTTTCTTTTAATAATTCAATTATTTTTTCTCCATGTGTTTTTCCTTCTTCTATTTCTTTTTGGAGTTCTTTGCTCCATTCTATATTTGATAATATTGGTGTTTTATTTCCATTTTTATCTTCTTTTTCGTAATAATCTCCTTGAAAAATTTGATAAGAATTATATATATGTCCATCTTTGCTATTGTCTACTGTTATTGTATAATCTTTTTCCCACTTAGCATACAATGTTGTATCTTTTGTTGGAATGTATTCGTTATCACTTACTTTGGCTGTACATTCTAAATCTAAATACCACCCTTGAAAACTATAGCCTTCTCTTTCTGGAACATAACTTACACTTTCTGGCTCCCATATTGCATACATGTTTACTGTTCCACCCGCTGTTGAAGTCAAGTTTATAACGCTTTGACCATTGTTATATTTTGTTCCTGTTCCATTTGCTTTTGTATCCCAATTTTTAAATTTATACGTTGCTACTCTCTTTTCTTCTTTAGCTCCTTCATAGTTACCCTTAAATGTTACAGTATAATTTTTTTGAAATCCATTTAATGTTAAATTTTTGGCAAAACTATATACATGATTACTATTGGCAGTATTTCCACTTGTTGCTCCATTTCCATTATATTTTACTGTATAATTACTAAATGTTCTTCCATAAAGCTTTATTGTGCTTGTACCTGCAAGCCCATTAGATGCTTTTGTAGTATAACTTGTACTTGTATACCAACCATCAACAGTGTAATTATTCATCTGTCCTTCTACTTTAGACGTATCTACAAGTCTATATTTCCCATATGGCACACAATAATATGTATCTTTAAGTATTCCATTTATATAATATTGTATTGGTGTTCCTATATAACCAATTCCAAGTGACAAAGCATCTTTTCTCGTTCCATATGCAATCCTAAATGGTGAACTTGGTGTACTATTTATTTCCACCCAAACATTGTCTGTATTATTATTTAATCTGTTTCCAAAAACATATGAATATAAAGAAGTACCAGTAGTACTAAAAGGATTATTTCCACTTGTACTATTCGCATTTCCTTTTGCTATATATGTTACTGGTATCCCCGATTGTACATACAATTGATTATATCCAGAATAAGCAATAATTCCTTCTGCAACATCTAAATCTGAAAAGCAAGTAACTCCTTTAAAAGATTGCTCGTAATTTGATTCTCCACAATGCCCAGCTGTATAAAAATGAAATTCCATATTAGTATGCTGAATTACACCATTAAAAAGATTGGTAACTCCCAAGTAATCATAACTTACTGCCCATGGATAATTTCTATTATTTGTCCATATATATATTCTCATATCAAGCCATATCGGCTCTCCATTACTGTTTATATATCTTGCAGCATTTGAATAATCAATATATTCTGATTTACTTGTATTATTACACGTATACCATGATGCCTTATTATAATTATCTACTGTTGAATTTCTATTTATTTGTTTTCCTGTTTTTACACTTATTCCAGAAGTTTTTCTAATCATTTCACTGTTAAAACATTCCTTTATAAATCCATTCGAATACTCTTCTCCAAAATAATCCTTTCCATATATTGCTGCATTTACTTCTGTTTCTAAGAGAAACACAAAATTCAATATAAACATAGTAAATATTATTTTGATTATAATTGGAATTATCTTTTGATTTACTCTTTCTTGTTTCATATCTTATCTCCTATAAATATTAAAAATTATTATTAAGTATATAACTTAATAACAATTTTCAATAACATATATCCATTGGTATTGTAGGCATCCAGTGATTTTAACATTTAAATTTGTAATAATTTTTCCAAACTTGAAATCATTGAAATTTATGGTAAAATAAGTATAAATCATATTATTAAGTTATATACTTGATAATATGATTTTTCAAAACTCCTTATATTCCAATATTTTCCAAATTTTTCTTTAAAATATTTCTTTTTAATATCAATTTCATTACGTTTTTAAATACAATTTTTGAATTATTAATAAAAATTGTTATTTGTACAACTAAAATATTATTTAATTTTTGTTCTGGCAAATGATGCAATATGAAAAATTCAAAAATATGCTTTATAGGATTTTCTTATTTCAAATTGATTAGTAAAAATATATTGTGAATGGAAGTTCCGCCTTGAAAGTAATTTGAATTAGAAGTTCTTGATAAAATTTTGTGGAAAATGTTCAAGCTTGTACTTGAAAGGGTGCCACAAAATTTATTTAGAACTTCTATGAAAATTAGCTTGAACTAGGAACTGTATATGAATAATATATTTTTACTAATCAATTGTATATAAAACTTATAATTAATTTTTACTCATACAAATAACAATTTCATTAACCTTCTGAAACTTTCCTAAGAATAAAAAAAATAAATGTAAACAAATCTAATGTCTACATTTATTTTCTTAATACTATTAAAATTTTTATTTTTTATATTCATTACAATATTCTTTTACCGTACAATTTTCACAATCTGGTTTTCTTGCATCACATGTTTTTCTTCCATGCCATACAAATAAATGATTTACATCATAATAATATTCTTTTGGAATAACTTTTAATAAATCTTGTTCTATTTTTTCTGGTTCTGTTTCTTTTGAAAATCCCATTTTATTTGAAATTCTTTTTGCATGAGTATCTACTGCAATTCCTTGAGGATTATGAAATGCTTCTAACATAATTACATTAGCACTTTTTCTTCCAACACCAGGTAAACTTTGTAGTTGTTCCATATTTTCTGGAACAATTCCATTAAATTCTTCAACTAATTTTTGACTACATGCCTTCATATTTTTTGCTTTATTTTTATAAAATCCACATGGATGAATAATTTCTTCTAAGTCTTTTATATCTGCAATTGCCATTTTTTCTGCAGTTGGATATTTAGCAAAAAGTTCTGGTGTTGTTTTATTAACTCTTTCATCTGTACATTGGGCTGAAAGCATTACTGCAATTACCATTTGAAATGGTGTTTCAAAATCTAAACTACATGTTGCATCTGGATATGTTTTTTTCATAAGTTCTATTATTTCTATTGCTACTTTTTTTGTTTTCATAATTGCTCCTATTTACTTATATAGTTATCTATTTACTAATAGGTATTCTACTTAATTTTCCTCTCTAATTACTTCTACTTCTTCTACTTTAACTTTTTCACTTTTTGATGGTGAAAAATATTTCATAAAGCTTCCTAAACCATATAAAAATACAAGGAATCTAATAAGTCCACCAATTGCTGGTAATAGTGAAACTACTTCTATAACAATATATACACATATTGCATATAAAATAATTATTGCTTTGTTTGTACCAACTGGTTTTGCTTTATAAATCATTTCAGCAATCTTTAATGATGCTACTGGTATACTTAAGCAAAGAGCTATAACATATATAACTATACCAAGAAGTGATAATGGAATTCCAATTATAGTACATATTAATACAAGTGCTACAAGTGGTACAAAAATTAAATACAAAATTCCTTTTACAATGTTAGATACTATTTCTTTAGAATAGTTTTCTGAATTATCTGTTTGTTTATTTTTAACAATAAAATAAATTACTGCTATTATAATTGCTGTTGATATTATTGTTATTATTTCAGATTTTACTTTTCCTATAGCAGCTATTTTTTGTAATTCTTCACTTGTTTTCTCGTTTTTTTCATGTTTTGTAAGAGCTACTGCTTCTAAAACTTCATTTGGATCTATAACTTCTTCTGAATATGAAATATTTCCTTTAGCTACATATTCTGCTGTTTCTTCTATATTAAGTTTTTCAACATATGCATCTAAGCTACGATTTACATTTCCTGCTATATTTAAATTGTCTGCTCCTACTTTGAAATCATTCATAATATTAGCATTTTCAGCTAGTCTTACATTTTTTCCTATAGCATATACAACATTTACACTTCCAGCTCCGATATTAATGTTTTCTCCCAATGCATATATACTTCCAGAAATTAATCCATTAATTGTTATATCTTCACCTATTGCAAAAATATTTCCATTAATATAATTAGAAGAAATGTCTATTTTTTTACCAATTACATATATATTTCCATTTACATCTTCTTCTATTGATATACTTTCTTGAAATAAATATATATCACTATCTGTCATATTTGATGGTATTTCAATCTCATCATTAATCAACATGATACTATTTTCTCCATCTTCACTATACAAATTTTCAAGAGCTCCATCCATTACCATGTCTTCACTAGATGCATTTGGATCTAAATTTCTTGCCCATTCTGCTGGTATTCCTTCTTCTGGCATTTCTACAGAATTTACATCTTCTGTAGTTTGTTCTGCTACATTACTTGTTGCATAACAAAAGTTAGATAATAATAACATTAATATACTTATTATTATTAAAGATAATTTTAAAACTTTTTTCATAATTTTTTCCTCTCACTATAATTTGTTTTCCTCAATATTTGTAATCTTTTATTGTAGTTATAATTTAACTTTAGTTTCACATTTTTAATTCTCAAAACTATTTTAATTTTTTTACAGCTTCATTTAAGTTTTCTGCTGATATAAGGTAATTTCCAGCAACTAAAATATTGGCACCAGCATCTATTGCTTTTTCAGCTGTAATATCATTTATTCCACCATCAACTTCAATGTCAATGTCTATATTGTTTTTATCAACATATTCTTTTAGTTCTTTAACTTTATCAAGTGTTTCTTGAATTAAACTTTGACCACCTTTTCCTGGAACAACAGTCATAACTAAAACCATATGAATTAATTCTAAATAAGGTTTTATTTCTTCTATACTTGTTTCTGGATTTATTGCAATTCCTACTCTTGTTCCTGAATTTTTTACTAGTGCAATTACATTTTTGGTTCTTTCTTCATTTTTTGTTGCTTCTATATGAAATGTAAGAATTTCTGGTTCTAACATTAAATATTCATCTGCAATTTCTTCTACATCTTCAACCATTAAATGAACATCTAGTCCTAAATTTGAAATATGAGAAATTGTTAATGCATAATCTTTCATTAATTCTAAATTATTATTTTCAACAAATTTTCCATCCATAACATCTATATGAAAATAATTTATTTTAGCAGTTTCTAAGTTATAAAAAGTAGTTGTTGCATTGTCTTTTTCTACAGTCAAAACTGAAGCAGATATTTCTGTCATTATTCTCTCCTTTCCGATAAAAACGAGGCATGTAAATTTTTCATGCCTCACTATCTATCTTTTATTATTTTACATTTATTACTTGGTCACCATTATTGAAATCTACAGTATCTGTAAATCTTGTTACACCATTTACTTTTACTTTTACTGTTTTAACACCTGTTGCTGTCCATGTTTTTGAGATATCTGTTTTTGTCATTAAGTAAGTATCGCTTAGTATTGTATCGTCTCCTACTTCAATAACAACTGTTCCTTTTTCAATTTCTGGTGTTGTAGTTGTTGGTACTGTATTTCCTTCTTCATCAACTGTTGTACCTTGTTCTGGTTTTGGTTCTGTATATCCTGTTAAAGATTTCAAGTTAACATTTATTGTAAGTGTGGCTTTTTTAGGTTGTTTATTTACAGTAATACTAATAGAATCTCCTTCTTTTACTGTTTTATTTGCATTAATACTTTGGGCAGTAACTATACCATCAGATTTGCTTGCATCTTGTTCATATGTTACATCAACAACTAAATTTAATGCTTTTAATGTAGATACTGCTTCTGCTTCTGACTTACTCATAACACTTGGAACTACTACATCTTTATATGCACTACCTTTACTTACAGTAATTTGAATTACTGTTGCTGCTGTAATTTCTTCTCCTTCTTCTGGATCTACTTCAAGTACTATTCCTGCTTCTACTGTTTCACTATTTACTTCTAATAGTTCATATTTTAATTCTAAATCTTCTAATTCTTTTGTTACATCTTCTACTTTTTTGCCTTTCATTTTCTTTGGAAGAGTAACTATTTTTTGTCCTTTACTTATTGTTAAAGTAATTGGCTGTGTTACATTAAATTTAAAGTTTGGTTTAAATTCTGGAGTTTGAGAAATTACATATCCTTCTTCAACTTCATCGTTATATTCTTCTTCTATTGTAATTTCTTTAAATCCTAGCTCATTTAAAGCTTTTACTGCCTCATCTTTAGTTAATCGTGCTTCATCATTTACACCAGATACATTAGGTATTTGTTCTTGTGCAATTCTTGAACCATTTAAAATTGCTATTGTTGAATACATTGCAATAACAAATAAAATAATTGCTGCTAATATAATTGTAACTGGTTTTGCCCATTTATTTTTTCTATAAAATTCTTTTATTTTATTTTCTTTTTTTCTATTTGATTGATTTTCATTAACTCTTGGAGCTTTTCTATCATTGTTTTTTTCCATTTCCAATTCATAAATTGTTGGAATTTTTTGTGTAGGAGAATCATCTGATCTAGTAGCAAGTTCAACAAAATCTTCATTTGGTTTTTTTAATGCTAAAGATAAATCTTTAAGCATTTCTGTAGCATTTTGATATCTTAAGTTTGGATCTTTTTGCATTGCTTTTAAAATTATTCTATTAACACTTATTGGTATATTTTCATTGTATTTTATTGGATCTACAGGTTCTTCTTGAACTTGTTTTAAAGCTACAGATACTGGTGTATCTGCATCAAATGGAACTCTTCCTGTAAGCATTTCATACATTACAATACCAAGTGAATATAAATCTGATTTTGCATCTGTATATCCACCTCTAGCATGTTCTGGTGAAAAATAATGTACTGAACCAATTGTTGTTCCAAAAGCTGTAATTGTTGAATTTGAAACTGCTTTAGCTATACCAAAATCTGTTACTTTAGCAATTCCATCTTCTGTTATTATAATGTTATGTGGTTTTATATCTCTATGTATAATATTATTTTTATGTGCTGTTTCTAATGCAGAAGCTATTTGAATTGCAATATTTACAGACCATTTCCAAGATAAAATTCCATCTTCATTTATTATTTCTTTTAAAGTTTTTCCTTGAATTAATTCCATAACTATATAATATAAATTATCTTCATTACATACATCATATATTTGAACTATATTTGGATGTGCTAAACTTGCAGCTGATTGAGCTTCTGTATTGAATTTTTTTATAAATTCACTATCTGTTGTAAATTCATCTTTTAAAATTTTTATTGCTACATATCTGTTTAAAACATGGCATTTAGCTTTATAAACAGTAGCCATTCCACCGTTACCTATTTTTTCTAACACTTCATATCTGTTATTCAACATTTTTCCTATAAGATTCATAACTTTATTTCTCCTCATCACTGACATCGATATTATCAACTATAATTGTTGTTATATTGTCATAACCACCAAGATTATTTGCATTTTCTATTAATGCTTCTTCTGGGTTGTTAGGATTATTTAATAAAAGACTATAGATTTCACTTTCTCTAAGCATATTTGTTAAACCATCTGAACACATAAGTAATATGTCATCTTTTAAAAATCCTTTACATAGTACATCTGGTTCAACTAAAGCATTACATCCTAAAGCCTTCATTAACATATTCTTTTTTGGATGATTATAAGCCTCTTCTTTTGTAATTGTTCCTTCTCTTACTAACTTTTCAACATAACTGTGATCTGTAGTAAGTTTTCTCATTATATTTTTTCTAATTCTATAAACTCTACTATCTCCTACATGACCTATAAATACTTTATTATTATATATTAAACATAAGTCAATTGTAGTCCCCATATCGTGAAGTTCTTCGTCTTCTTGAGATTTTTCATATACAATCATGTTTGCATATTCTATTGCATCTCTAACTAAATTTGAAATACTTTCTCTATCTTTTTTTGTTTTTTTGAAATTATTAAATATAAAATTTCTTGCATTTGCAACAGCCAAAGAGCTCGCAATTTCTCCACCTTTATATCCACCCATTCCATCTGCTAGAATATATAATTTAATTTCATCTTTTTCTAAATCTGATACATAGTAGCTATCTTGATTCATTTCTCTAGCTTTTCCAATATCAGATTTTGCCAAAATCCTCATCTCATCACCTCGCTACTTAAGATTTTGTTTTCTTAATTGACCACATGCAGCTGCAATATCTGAGCCTAATTCTCTTCTAATTGTTGCTACAATTCCATGATCATTTAGGTAATCTCTAAATTTAATTATATTTTCATTTGTACTTTTTGTATATTTTCCATCTTCGATTTTATTTATTGGAATTAAATTAACATGTGCAAGCATTCCTTTTAATAATTTTACTAATTCTTTAGCATCATCTAAGTTATCATTATTGTCCTTTGCTAAAGCATATTCAAAAGAAATTCTTTTATTAGTTTTTGCTATATAATATTTACACGCTTCCATTAGTTCTTCAATAGGATAAGCGTTATTTATAGGCATCATAGAACTTCTAGTTTTATTATTACTGCTATGTAATGAAACTGATAATGTACATTGCATATGCTTGTCTGCTAATTCATATATTTTTGGAACAATTCCACTTGTTGAAATACTTATATGTCTTGCTCCTATATTTAATCCTTTAGGATTATTTACGATTTTTATAGACTCCATTACATTTTCAAAGTTATCTAAAGGTTCCCCAATTCCCATAAATACTATATTTGAAATTTTTATATTACTATCTTTTTCGATTGCTAATAATTGTTCTACTATTTCTCCTGCTTCTAGTCCTCTAGAAAATGGTATTCCTGTTGATGCACAGAATTTACATCCCATTTTACATCCTATTTGACTTGATACACATATAGTATAACCATGATGATATTCCATTAATACACTTTCTATTAAATTTCCTTCACCATCTTGAACATCAAACAAATATTTTTTTGTTCCATCAATAGATTCTAATTTATGAACAATTTTAAACTGACCTAATGTATAATTTTCATCTAATTTTTTTCTTAATTCTAAAGATAAATTAGTCATCTCATCAAAAGAATTAACTTTATCTTGATATATCCATTTAAAAATTTGTTCTGCTCTAAATGGCTTTTCTCCAATATTTTTTAATTCTTCTTTTAAATTATCTAAATCGTAATTTTTTATATTCTTTTTCAAAGACTTCCCCCAATCTATATATGGCTGTTATATCATATAATACTTTTTTTTACAATATATTTTATAAAGATTTAACACAAACGTAATGGTTCATATAGCAACAAGAAAGCCAATGGAATTTCCCATTGGCCTTTTGTTTTTTAATCATATCTCTGCTCAATTAAGTCCGCATTATCTTCCAAGCATCTCTGAATTGCATCCATATCTGATTCAAACTCATCAAATGTTATTGATATTTCATACTCATCAAATTCCATTTTCAGATATCTAAAATCATCAGGAAGTTTGTTCTTGTGGAATGGAATTGTCATTACGATTTCATATTCCTGATATTCGTATTCGATTTCCTCTTCCTCGAATTCATCATATTCAGAGTCGTCATATACTTCTGGCACATCTTCAAAACCAAATGTTTTGTAATAATAGTAAATTGTATATCTACCATTATCATAAAATCCAAATATGATATCGTTTGATAGCTTGCCAGCAAAGTTATATGTGTCAATGTCTAAGATAATCCGCCCTTCATTGAACATTTTTCCTTCAATTCGGAAACAAACATTAACAACCGCTACGTTTTTTACTGCTATTTTATGGTAATTTTCCATCTTGATGCACCTCCATTGCTGTGTTTGATACCATATATATTAACATAATATATCCAAAATTGCAATATAAACACAAACTAATTATTTATGTAAAATTTTTCGAATTGGAATCTCAATTAATAATTCTACTTTTCTACAAATATTTAATATATGAAATATAAATGCCTGTAATTTATTTATTTTATTATAAGTTTTATGATAATACATTTTGCTTATAAACATTTGCTTCATTTTTCTGTAATAACTTAAAGATTTTCCAATTGTTTGACTTTCATAATGAATAAATTTTTCAGAATTTAAACTAATTGTTTTATATCCTTTTTCTTTTAATTTATGAGCTAAAATATCTTCTTCATAAAATAAAAATACATTATCATCTAATAACCCGACATCTTTTAAAACAGATTCTCTTATTACAAAAAATGCACCTGAAATTGCTTCTACTTCTAAAAATTCTTGTTCATATTCTTTATTTGAATATTCACCATTTCTTAGAATTTTATAAAAAATTAATTCTAAAATTCTTGTTGAATGAACAACATCTAGCCAAAATGTTCTAACTTTCCAACTACTTCTACGTATTGGATTTTCGTCTTTATTTAGCATTCTTGGAGCTATAACACCTATTTTTTCATCTGAATTAATAACTTCTAAACAATGTTTTATTGCCTCTTCAGATACTTCAATATCTGGATTGGAAATAATATAATAATCATATTTTTCATTTATAGCATCTAAATATTTTATACCAAAATTATTTCCATAATCATATCCGCCATTTTTATCTGATTCAATTACTTTTACTTTATCACTTTCTAATTCTTTTAATTTATCAAAAGTACCTGTAGTAGTAGACTTGTTATCTACTACTACAATTCTATTTATTGTTTCATATTCAGTTATTGTTTTTACATATTTTAATGTATCATCTGCATCATTGTAATTTACAATAATAACTGCTACTTTCATTATTTTCTCCTTAATATAACACCTGCATCATTTTGGAATAATAGTTCATATTCTTCTGTTGTTTCATATTTTTCTGCTGTATATAATACAAAATATTCTTTTTCTGGATTTTCAAGCCAATCTTCTACTGTTGTTTCAACTACTGCTTTTTGTAAATCATTTATTGATTCTCCACCACATTCAATTCTTGAAACAACATACATCCATGCTTTACAGTTTGTATTCATTCCACCAACTAGCATATTTTTTAATGTCATTCCTTCTACTTGTCCCATTGCTTCTGCTAAATCTAATCTATCACTATTTACTAAGCAAGAATATTTAATATTATTTGTAGCTAAAATATTTGTATCAAAATATATTCCAGAAAATGCATCTAATTTTAGTCCACCTTCTATTAGCCCTGGAAATCTTTCTTGGAATTTAGCTTCTACTCTAGATATAGAGCCACATATAATTAAAACCCACATTGTAAGAGCTGATATCATTATTACTTTTAGTTCTTTATTATTATCAAATTCGCACATCATTTCTACTGCTATTTCAACTGCTATAATCCAAAGAATATAATAAATTTTATAATAATAATATGGTGAAACAAATCCAATAATAAAGCCCGCAAATTCTACAATAGTTTGGAATACTAGTAATATACCTGCAACTATTTTATAATCTAATTTTTTATTTTTAATGCAGTTATATATAAATAACACTACAAATGGTATATAAAATAGGAAATCTTGATATAAAGATTTGTAAATTCCTCCATCAAATCCTATAGCGTCTGTTAATCTATTTTGATCACTTAATGTAAATGTTGGTATTACTAAATAACAAATTGAAAGCACTGTAACCACTAAAAGCAATCCTGTTATGATTAATGTGTTTTTTCCAAATATTTTTAAATATTTTTTTTCATCTTTGTTTTGTAAATCTTTTATAAATGCATATATACATATAAATGCATATAATGCTGGCACAAATAAGCAATATGAGAAAATAATTCCTATTCCCATTAAAACTATTAGTCCAATTAAAAATTTATTGTTAAGCCCTTTATCATATATTTTTGCCAAATAAAATAATCCTGTTGCAAAAGCTATTGCAACACTTAAATAAGAGAATCCATATAATAAACTTGTATAAGGATATGCAAATGCATATAAAATCAAAAATACAATTCCTATTACATAATTTGTTTTAGATTTTAATTTATCTGATATTAACATATAAAATCCTGCTGTATTTAACAATAATACTGCCATTTCAAAGATTTTAAATGTTGCATATTCTTTATAATCTGGTTTTAAATTTCTCATTATATTCATGAAAATACCAGTATTTATATATGCTCCAGTTTGCATTGTTGTAAAATTATATCCAGTTTTATTATCTATTTTCGCTAAAACTTTCATATTATCTGCAAAATTTGTTGCTGCACTATAATGCATAGAAACATCTACAGATGCGTTTGCAACAGTTCTATCTAATGGTCTATATTGTGTTTTTCCCATATATCCTATAATTGCCAAAACTATAATAATTGCAAAGATATCTCTTTTTCTTATTTCAAATTTTTGAATTTCTTTATCTTTATAAATTTTAAATCCAAAACATGTTGCAACTATTAAGTCTGCAATAGATAAAAATACTAAATTAGTTGTAATATTTAAAACACCAAATATCATGCAAACTGTAATATTAAATCCTAAATATGTGATTCCAGCTAAAACGCACCAACTAATTAAATTAACTTCTTTCTCGTTTTTCTTAACTAGAATAAAAGTTACTACCATAGCAATAACTGTTAAAATATAAAAAATTCCTAACATATACATTCTACCTTTCTATAAGCTTTGCCACAAATCCATTTTCATTCTCAAATAATATCTCTATCTCTTCACTTTCTTTCGCCATCTCTAAGCAAGCTTTATATTCATTCATTGCATTTAATTCATTATTTGTAAGTTTTACTATATATTTTTTATTCTCATCTTCTAAAGTTTCTTTTAGATTATAGATATGTGTATCTTGAACAACATCTTGATAAGGTATTTCATCACTTGAAATTTCTAGTACTGCAGTTGCCCAAATTCTTGAAAAATACCATCCATCTGTCATTAATTGTGTATTTTCAACTGTCATGTCTTTAAAGTTTTCTCTAGCATATAAGCAAGCTTCTATTTCATTACTATTAAAACTATTATTTAGTTCTACTCTATTTCTACGATCACAATTTTCTTCAAAATATATACCAACAAAATTTGGAAGCATATTTCTTACATCAAATTCAAGTATGTTTCCTGCTTTTAAACCAGTCCAACAACATACAAATATTGCCCATATAACTACATATGTACATCCTGTAATTGCAATTGGTTTTATTTCAATTTTCTTTCTAAATCTTTCAGGTAACTTTTTAAACTTACTAAAATCTATATATTTTACAAATTCTGGTAAAACTGTAAATACTGCTAAAATAATCATTAAAAATATTTTGGCAAGTAGTATCATATCAACAGCTTTAACAGTACTGAATACCAATCCTCTAAGTACCCATAATACGTATATTGCAAAAATTATTATTGCATCTATTCTAAATATTTTTTTGTTTGAATATGTATTTACTAAATCTATGCTTGCAGCAAATATTGCTATCCATAATATGAAAAATGTTTTCATTAAATAGTATACAGAAACATATAGTTTAAGCATTCCTAAATATAAAAGTGCTGAATATGCAACAATTATTACAGAAAATATGTCTTGGTATCTAAGTGACTTATTTTTTATCCTTCTAATTATTTCTGCAAAATATAATACTGCAAAAGGTATGTATGGCATAAGATTTACTAATTTTTTCTCGTATATTTCACCTTCTATTTTAAGTGCACTTACTAAATTAGTTTGTCCTTCTATAAAAAATGATGGTATAAATAAATATCCTATACCTGCTACAGTTACAAGTAGTAAAAGTCCTGTTACTATTAATGTTGTTTTTCCAAAGAATTTAAAATATTTTTTAGATTCTTTATTAGATATATCCTTTAAAAAACAGAAAATACATACTGATGCAAATATTGCAGGTACAAACAAGCAATATGAAAAGATTAATCCAAGACCAGTCATCACAACAAGTGGTATTGTAATTATTTTCTTAATTTTTTCATCTGAATATAAACTCTCAACTACTGATAATAATAGAGTTGCCATCACAATTCCAACTGAAAGATATGAGAATCCATAAATCCATGAATTGTATGGAAATCCATATATGTAAAGTCCTAATAAAACTAAACTTGCAATTAGTCCTCTTTTTGATTTTATTTTTTCCACAAAAAATGCATAAAGTGCAAATCCACTTAGGAATAATGTTAATGTTTCAAAAATTTGGAAAATAAATGTATAATCTAATCCTGTAATACTATGTATTACATTCATAAATATTCCATCATTTATATATGCTCCTGTTTGCATTATATTAAAATTAAAAAATGTTTTGTCATCATCAAATACAAATAATTTTAAATTTTCTGAATAGTGTTTTGCAGCTCTATAGTGAATAGCTGAATCTACTGCTTGATGCGCTATATTGCCTTTATATATGTATAAATCTTTTACAAACATAACTGAAAATATAGCAATTACAATTATTAAACCTACTATATCATATTTTGTAACTTCGTATTTTTGGAAATCTTTTTTTAAAATAGCTTTTGTGCCTAATATTGCACCAATTACTATATTTATTATTGCTAAAAGCCAGATATGTGCTGTAATATGTAATAATCCTAAAATCATTCCAACTGTAATATTGTACGCATAAATTGATACTATTGCTATTAACAACCATTTTATAAAATTAAGTTTTTCTTCTGATTTTTTGAAAATTAAAAATCCGAAAACTAAAACTATTAAACTAAGTATGTAAAATATTCCCATATTTTCTACTCCTATTTCATATTGAATAATTAATTTTATTCTTCTGTAGTGTTTTCTTTTATTTTACTTTTTTCTTTATATAAAATTACTTTTGTAACTATTGTGTATAAAACAAATTGGAAAGCAAGTGTTGTTGTGCATGAGAATGTTGCTCCATTTATTCCTAAATTTAAATTTCCTACTAAAATATTTGAACCTAAAAATGCTACTATCATTGATATAATATAAATTACAAATTGTACAAATGTATGACGTATTGTTGTTAGTGTTACTAAGTTTATATATGAAATTGCATAGAATATATATGAACCAATTATTACACATAAGTTCATTCTATATGCTGTTAAATCTAATCCATAAATTAATCCTAAAAATTCTGGTCCTAATAAGAATGCAGCTAAGTACTGCAAATGCTCCAAATGCTATAACTATTAATTTTATTTTTAATGTTATTTTCTCTATTTCTTTTAATTTATTTTGTTCATATAAATCTTTTAAATTTCCTAAAAATGGCATTACAATAAATTGTGTAAATAATGTCATTACAGTTGCTGGCATCATTATGTATCCATAAATTGCTTGAATGTCCTCTGTTAAAAACTATCTATCGCATATTTTGGAGCATTTAATATGTATATTCCTGCAAATGAATTTACAAAAACAAAAAATTCACTTTTTATAATTGATAAAACATTTTCTTTATTAATTGGATCTTTTTCAATTAATTTTTTTGAAATCATTAAGTAATCATATACAACTAAAATAACAATATTTACAATTATAACTGCAAAACATGCTAATCTTAAATCTCTTGTAATTAAATCTACAACAAAAAAAGCAGCAATTCCTATAAATCCTTTTAAACTTAAAGATTGTCCAGATTTATATAATAAATCATTTTTTTGCATTACTCCATAAAGTATATCTGAAAATGCTTCTATTCCCTTAAAAATTGCAAGTAGTGCAAATATTGTTGTTTTAAAACCGCTATATTGTTTTAAAATTAAAAATCCCGCTGCCATTATAAACATTACTATACAAGTTAAAAATCTTGTTGCTATATAATCTTTATCTTTTATTTTATTTTTTATATCTGTTACTTGGCATAGTCTACCAGAATACATTGCTAAAGTATATAAAATTGTTGCTGTTGCATATGCAATTGAAAATATACCAGCTGTTTGTATATCATTAACTCTTGTTACTATAATTAAGAAAAACAATGAGTTAAATGAATTTATCCCAGTTCCTAAACTATTCCAAATAAAGTTTTTCAAAAATAACTTTTTTTCTGAATCCATTATAATACTCCCATCAAAAATACTATTCTTATCATGATATCATCTATTAATCTATTTCTTATCCTTCTAGGATAAAAAGCTTTTTTGAATGAATTTTCTAAACTATAGTCACTTGAAAATAAATCTATAATTTTTCTATTTTCTTTTGATAATTGATAATAATAATAATCTTTAAAATTTAACATTTGTTGTTTTATATCTTGCATTCCATCATTTAATAAAAGATTTTTTATTCTCCACATTAATAATCTTATATAGCCTTGACCTTCTGAAGTAGCATTTTCTTTTCTTCTTCTATATTTTACTGTTACTACATTATTGTATGCTACATTTCCAAGTCCTACACATAAAAGATATGTCCACCAATCATGGAAGAAACATGTTTTTGGATTATTTTCTATAATCATATCTCTTGTTTTTTTATTTACTGTCATTGTCATTCCTTGACCACAACATGCAAATAACGCTTTTAAAAATGAATACTTTTTATTTCTTTCACCTTTGCCTATAAACTTCATGTTTTCATCATAATAATCTGAATTTCCAAATACCATATTAGGTTTTGAATCATCTAATTCATTTAATGAACTTACTGCAAGTTCAATTTTATTTTCCATCCATACATCATCTTGATCTGCATAAGAATAATAATCTGCATCTGCAAGCTTTAATAATTCAAAAAAGCTTTTTACAAATCCTAAATTTTTTCCTTCATGTAATGTTATATTATTATACTTTTTCTGATATTCTTTTATAATAGCTACTGTATTATCTGAAGAGCCATCATCTCTAACAACTATTTCAACATTTTTATATGTTTGATTTATTATTGAATCTAATTGTTCTCTAACAAATCTTTCTCCATTATAAGTAGACATTATTACAGCGACTTTTTTATCTTTCATTTATCTATTTACCTTCCGTTACTTTGTATATATACATATTATCTTCATTATATATTTCTTCATAAAATACTTCATCAAATTCTTTTTCTTTAAGATCTTCTAATGAAAGAATATATTTTATTCCTACTTTTGATAAATCTTTATAATTTAAATAAAGTGTAATATTATCTGCATGTTTTAATTCTACATCTGTTTGACTATTTACTATTTGAAGATTTATATGTGCATATCTATTATAGATTGTTCTTGTTTCTTTTGCTTTTTCTTCTCCAAGTAAAGTTTCAAACAATTCTATATTAGGATATACAGCAGTTGAGTTTAATACTTTAATTCCTGAAGCTACTGGATAATCATTAAGATGCCATCCACCATTTCCTTCTGTATCATAATCATTTACTACCCAAATTGCATCTGGTTCTTGTGATTTTATTTCATTCATTTTTATTGCAACTGGTTTTGTATAATAAATATTTGTTGTACTTACAACTGGATTTACTGTTAAACCAGTAATTAGTGCTATTGCAATTAATCCATATATTGTATAATTCTTAATTTTTTTGTTGTTTATATTTAAGATTCCAAATATTGCTACTAAGAAAATTTCACTTGAAACTAACATTTTGAACTTGTCTAAATATGGAAATATATCTTTATAGCGAATTGTTGAATATGCTTGATATGCTATAAATAGCGTAGCTATTGGTGCTAACCAATAAGTTAATTTTTTATTTAATAATTTATCTCCCTCTTCAAAATTTCCCATTAAATAAATTAACATATAAATACAAGTTGTTCCAAGTGGAATTGAAGCTCTTCCTGCTGTTGTCATAGACATTTTTGTTAAGTTTGCAAGCCATGCTGGAAATCCATAAACACACCATATGCTCAAGAAACCTGCTACAACTAACATTGGTATCCAAAAATGTAAATCTTTTTTATTTCTTAGTACATAAATTAATCCAAGAATCATTGGTATTGGGAAAAATGATAACATACTTGCAAATTCACATGGATTTATAAATTCATATTTAGGGAAAAATATATTATAAAAATATGAATAATTATTTAATGCTCCCCCACCAATTTCTTGTCTTTCTCCTGGATAATCTGTATTCATTTCAGCTGCTAATGTATCTTTTGATAACATATACCATCTTCCAAGTAATAAAGCTATACATAATAGAGTTACTACAATTACAATAACATCATGAACTGTAAATTTGTAAGAACCATATTTTATATTTTTTATTAAAAGCCATACAACCATTGCTAAGAATAAATATCCAAAAGATAATTGCCATGCTGGATAAAAAACAAATACATAGGAAAGTCCTGCAACTAATAATCCAAGAGCACATAAGTATTTATTTCTTTTTTTATCTGTATTCATGAATTTATCTATAAGAACAATAACAATTTGTCCCCAAATAAGTGTATCCATGCAATACCACCATTGTACAGCTGCTGAAAATGTTATAACAAGCATTCCACAAAGTGATACTTTTTTATTTCTTTTTGTTAATATTAAACATAATTCATAAGAGCCTAAAAGCATTGCTACTAAACGTATATACCAATAAAAGCTAAGCCCCATATCATTTCCAAATAGCAAAAATCCAATTTGGAATGGTCTTCCAAGCATTAATATATCTAATACTGGACTATTTGAAACTGAAAACATATCTGTTTTTGTTCCTCTTAGCACATCTGAAAAATACTGAAACGGATTTTCAGCTTTACTTTGAGATAATATATAAGTTGTTGAAGTTGCCCATTCATCAGTTCTAATGCTTCTGGCATATCCAAGTATTGTATGATATTTTCTATCATCATTATGACATTGAACTATACCATGAAGAGTTGTCATTGATGAACCAGATAATTTAAAAGCCATTACAAACAACAAAAAGGCACAAGCAATTTTGTACCTATGTTTATGTATGAACTCATACATTTTTGAAATTTTAAATACGAAATGTATTCCTATAAAAGCAAAAATAATTGCTACAATAATCATTCTTACTTTAGAAATATATTCTGGATGTGAAATTCTAAAAACTGTGTATTCACATGCCACTGACAAAATACAAGAAATTACTAAAACAAGTAGTAATTTTGTTTTAGTAAAATTCTCTTTATTTATAAAAATTTTTAATTTTTCTACACTAATATTATATAGATTTATTAATTTATTTTTTAAATCTTTCATATTATATCCTTTACTTTTTATGCTAAATTTAATAAAAATAAATAATTACAACTAATCTAATTAGCGCGAAGAGTTCTTATATATTTTTTAAGCGAATCGTTCCGTGGGGACCGATGAGTGCTGTTAAATGCGAATAGCATTGTTACAGCACCAGTGGGATACGATGAAGCAAAAAAATATATAAAACTCTGGGAGCTAAGATTTTTTTATATTATTTATTTTTATTAAATTTTGACTACCATTTTACCTCAAGCTTGATAACGTCCAATAAAAATCTATTAACCCAAATATACACAATAGGCAAATGAAGTCTATAGAATAGATGTACTCCCCATATACATATAAATTTAAATCCTTTTGGGAAACAATGAGCAATTCTATAATGTTTACAATTTTTCCATTCTGGGAAGTTTTCATTTAAATATTTTATAATATCTTTTAATGCTTCATTCATTTTTACAGATTTATCATAAGAAAGCATAAATGCCCATGATATTGCTAAATGTAAAAATGCCATGCTTGCTAGTGTTTCTTTATATTCTTCATATTTACCTATTTGTACTGCGTGCTCTTTTGTTACAAGTAAATATTTCTTTAAATTTTCAATATCTCTAGAATTTAAAGAATGTATTTGTGAACTTGAACGTAAATAGTAATGATATAAAACATCTGGTATAAATGTTAATTTTTTTACTCCATCCATATAAGCATGAATTAAAAATAATGTATCATTACATCCTCTAAATGGTAGAAATTCTAAATGCTTTACTTTCTCTAATTTATATAATTTATTCCATAAAGAAGGATTTGCATAAACAATGAAATCATCATTCCAATCTACTTCTTTATTCATAGTTCCATATTGAGTCATTTCTGTTGATACTGTTTTTCCTGTATCTAAATCTACTCTATCATATCCACAAAAAGCTATATCTGCATCATTTGCTTTTGCTGCATTATATAGTTTTTCTGCCCATGTAATTTCTGGAACATCATCACTATCAATAAAACCAACATATTCACCTGTTGCTTGTTTTAATCCATAAGTTCTAGCAGACCACTCTCCACCATTTTCTTTATGAAATGTTTTAACTTTATTTGGATATCTTGATTTATAATCTTCTATAATTTGTGGTGCTGAATCTTTTGAACCATCATTAACACAAATTATTTCAATATCTTCTAAAGTTTGGTTTACTAGTGCATCTAGACATCTAGGTATATATTTTTCTAAGTTGTAAATTGGTACAACTATAGATACTTTTACTGAACTCATTATTGTTTATCCTTCCTTTATTTTGTTCTATCTTTTAATTCTCTTTCACAATCGATTAATCTCATTTCAAAGTTTTGTTTTGAATTTTTTATAATATTATCTAATGTTAATCCTGTAAATATTGATTGAAGTGTACATACAAAAAGTAACATACTTAAAATAATTGATGGTACTTTTATTTCTCCTGTTTTAAACATAACAACTACAGCTGGAATAAAGAATACTAGTCCAACTACAGCCATAAAGAATGATATTAAAGAGAAGAAATTTAATGGTTTATAGTTTTTATAGAAACCAAATATTGTTTTAATAACTCTAATTCCATCTGGTATTGTATTTAATTTTGATGGGCTATCTGCTGGTCTATCTCTATATTCTATAATTACATTTTTTACTTTTAAATTTTTATCTAAGCAATGAATTGTCATTTCTGTTTCAAGTTCAAATCCTTTAGACATTACTGGGAATGTTTTTACAAATTTATAGCTAAATGCTCTTAAACCTGTCATAACATCTCTTATATCACTTTTATAAATTCTATTTATTAAAGCTCTAACAGTAACATTTCCCACATTATGGAATGGTCTTTTATTTTCTGTAAAATATGTTGATGAAAGTCTATCTCCAATAACCATATCTACATTTTCTTCTAAAACTGCATTTACCATTTCTCTAGCACTTTCAGCAGGATATGTATCATCACCATCTACCATAACATAAACTTGTGCATCAATTTCTCTAAACATTGTTCTTATTACATTTCCTTTTCCTTGTCTTGTTTCATATCTTACAACTGCTCCTGCTTCTTTTGCAATTTTATCTGTTCCATCTTTTGAATTATTATCATAAACATATATTGTAGCTTCTGGTAATTCTCTTTTAAAATCCTCTACTACTTTTTTTATTGTTTTTGACTCATTATAACATGGTATTAATACTGCTACTTTATCCATATTTTTATTCCTTTCTTCTTTTTAATTCAATAATCGACATTATTATAACATATATTGCCAACTTTTCAAACACAATTAATATTTATTTTAAGTTTGCTATGGCATTGGTGGTGTATCACTTAGTTTTACTACCATTGTGCCATAAATTTCTTTACATGAATTTGGTGCTGGAAAAATTCCCATTTCTTTAAATTCATCTGAATTTATAACATCTCTATAAGTTATTTCATTAGTAAAATTAATTCTCATTCCTAAGAAATCTCCAAAGAATTTTTTCCAAGTTCCTTCCATTCCACTATATGTTCCATGAAATACTGGAAGATCAAAAATTGTTCCTAATGTATATAAATATATATCTGAACTTCTATAAAATTGTGGTCCATTATGATCTATTATTCCTGCCATCATAATTGGTTTTTCTGGAGAATATCCTTCTGTTTCTTCTATTCTATCCATTATTCTTATTGTTGTGCTATATGCTTGATTATAAGTTAATTTTAATGCTGTATATGATACATTATCTGCTAAATAATAAGTAAATACTACTAAAAACATACCTATTATTGCTGACCATTTAAATATAAATGTACATTTCTTTCCAGACATTTCACATATTACTGCAACAAATGGTATAACTAAAAGCAATTGCGCTGATGTTAATATGTATGTACTTGTTTCTGTTGTTAATAACAGAACAACATTTAAAGCAATAGGTAGAATAACATTCATAAGTATTATAAATAAAACTCTAAATGGATTTTTCCATACTCCTGAACTTATTACTAACACTAATTCTAATATAATTGCTGCGCCAAACATTAATTTATAAAAATCTTGTCTTGAATAATTAGAGTTAACAACTATATTATCTCCAAAATAAAATTCTTCAAATTCATCATATATTTTTGGAATACTTTTATCTAATGAATTTAGTGTATTTTCAACACTTATACTTTCCATTCCTTTATATTCTGATGCAGTTAATTGCATCTTTTCTAAGACTCTATCTGTAATATTTGAATATAATAGTCCTCCAACAATTACAATTATGCACATTACAATTCCATGAATGAAAAACCATTTTATTTTTATATTTTTATCGTATAAATCTCTTATTAGTCTAATTGCTGTTAATCCTACTGTAACTCCAATATAGCTTTGATATATTCCAAGTGAAAATGTAAATATTGCTATTGCGAGTAAAAAGTTAAATATTTTATATTTTTCTTTAAATATTAATTTTACAGTTAAAACAGATAATATCATTGCTAGACAATATGCTACTGATGTATACATATAAAGCAAAGTTCCACTAAGTGCTGGTGATACAACCATTGCAGCTGATACAATAAATATTGTTATTTTATTTTTTAATTTTAAAATATCAACAATAAATAATGCAGATATTGCAATTAAAACTATTGAAACTACTCCAGTAAGATTTGGTATAGCAATATTATTTACAATTTTGTTTGCAACAAATAATCCCCATCTTCCAAGAGATGCTTCCCAATTATCTGCCTCAAAATAACAAATTGAGTTCCATAATCCATCTGGACTCATAATCATTTCTGTTAAAAATGTTATATGAGTTATAATTCCTACAATTAAAGCTGTTAAAAATGCAAATTTTTTATTTGAATCAAACCAATTAGAAAAGCTGTTTTCTACATCTTCAGGATGAGAAAAAATTGCTTTATACATACTAATAATTTTTGCTATAATTACATTTTCAGATATTTTTTTCTTTTCTTTATTTTCATTATCTAATATATCTTCTTGTTTTTCATTTTCTACTGAACTTACAGTTTCTTTTTCGAAATTTTCGTTTTGAATATTGCCATCTTCTTTACTTTCTTCTATTTCTTGTTCTTTTATTTCTTCTGGTATTTCAGTTTCTTTCAAAACACCTTCAGTTTCTTCTAAATTAATATGTTCTTTTTTATTAATTTCTATATCAATATCTTCATCTTTATTAATATTGGTAACATTAAAATTAATATTTTCGTCTTCTAATAATTCTTGTTCATACTGAAAGCATAACTTTCTTTCTAAATTTCCAACCCCATCATCTTCTTCATCATTAATAGTAAATTTTGGTGTTTCTTTAAAAGATTTTTCTTTATAAATTTCCTCTATTATGTTATTTGTAACATTTTCAGTAGAATTTTCAATTGAAGAATTTTTAATTATCTTAACATCTACTAACTTTTTGCTTTCTTCCTTTTTAATTTCTTGTTTTTCTTTTAGAACATATTTTTTTGATGGCATTTTTTCTTTTTTTAATTTCATACGCTTTATTTAGACTCCTAAATACTTTTATATTCTTATTTAGTCTTCTTTTGTTTTTTTAAAAATTAATACTTTGCTTAAAATAAAATTCAAAATAATTACAACAATATTTGCCACAATTTTCATAATTATATCGTTTATATTGGCATATACAGCAAAATTCATCATTCCAATACTTATTATTTCTGTAAAAATTCTGCAAGCTGTAAATGAAGTAATTTCTTTTACTAATGCTTTTAAATTTTCACATTTAGTATCAAATACAATTGTTTTATTAACCCAATATGCAAATATTAAAGCCACTATAAAAGCAAATATTTCACTTACATTTACTCTTGTTTGAATATCTCCGAATTCCTATAAATAAAACATAACTGCCTAATATATAAGATAAAATGTTAACTACTGTTGATAATCCACCACAAATTAAATATCTCATACCTTCAATATGGTTTCTGTATAAATCTGCTAACTTCTTTAAATATATTTTTTCTAATATCCATAAGCCAAAATTTTCAAATATCTCAAAAACTTTTAAAGTTAGATTTTTATTTTTTGTATCTTTTTCTTCCATATTTTCCCCTTTTAAAATTTGTATATATTGCTTTTGGTTCAATTAATTTATATTTATATCAAAATTACAACTATCTAAAGAAAAATTCTTATTATAATATGGATCACCTTTTTCAATAAGCTTTTGCCACTTTTCTTTAAAATTATCACATTCTTTATTAAATCTTTCTACTTGAGCTTTTGTATATTCATATCCTCTTGATTTTGATTCATAATGAATTAATTCTATATATGGATTATATATATTTCGATAGCCTTTTTGTAAAACCTTTAGGCAAAAATCAACATCATTAAATGCAACTTTAAAATTTATTTCATCCATAAATCCGGACTTCTTCATAAAGCTCTCGTCTGCAAAACAAACACGCACCTGTAACTGCTGAAACATTTCTTGTTGCAGCTTCTCTACCAAAATATGCGTGTTCTCCATAAGGAAGATTTACAAGTAAATTTCCTGCTATTCCAGAAAGTCCGAACCGCTATTCCTGCATGTTGTATTGTTTTATCTTCATAATAAAGTCTTGCTCCAACAATACCTATTTCTTTATTTTGAGCATATCCTATAAATAATTCTAACCAATCTTTTGTAAGTATTTTAGTATCATTATTTAATTGTAAAACAAATTCTCCATCTACATTTTGTACTCCAAAATTTATTAAAGATGAATAATTAAATTCTTTTTTCTCACTATTTAAGTTTATATTTTCTAGTTCAAATTTATCATAAATTTTACGAGTATTATAGTCCAAAATTTTTATCTTTTCATTTTTACTAATTTGTTTGTAATATTCAAATGTTTCTTTTTTTGTACTATTATTTTCTATAATATTTATTTCATAATTTTCATAAGATGTTTTTTCTAAAATTGAATCTACACAATTTTTTAATAACCTAATATTATCTTTATTTGGTATTAAAATTGAAACTTTTGGATTTCCTTTTATACAAAATTTTACTTTATAAATTCCTGGAACATCTTGTCCAAATTCTACAGTTCCTTTTTTATTTGTTCTTTTTAAATGTTCTTCTATAACTTTTATTCCTGCCTCATAAGCATATGGCTTAGCATCTGCAACATTTGCAGTTGAGCTTTTATGTACTCTCCAATGATACAAAATTTTAGAAATATGAGCAACTTTGTTTGCTTTTTCTGTAGCTCTTAAAACAAAATCAAAATCTTGTGCACCATTAAACTTTGAATTAAGCATACCTACTTTTTTTAATAAATCTTTTTTTACTACAACAAAATGAGTAATATAATTATTACATTCTAAAGTTTCTGGTGAATAATCTGGTTTAAAATATGGTTCAAATCTTTCACCTTGTTCATCTATTTTATCTTCATCTGAATAAATAAAATCTACATTTTTTATTTTACATATAGTTTTTACAACTTCATATAAAGCATCTTTAGATAGTAAATCATCATGATCTAGAAAACCTATAAATTCTCCTGTTGCAAGTTTTATTGCTTCATTAGTATTTTCTGAAATACCTTTATTAGAATTTAAAAATTTATATTTTATATTTTCTTTTCCTTCATAATATTCTTTTAGGTTTGGATTTATCTTTTCACTGCCATCTGCTAAAATAAGTTCCCAATTTGAATATGTTTGTTTTTCAATAGATTCTATCAATTCTTTAAAAAAAGTTTCATCTGTATTATACATAGGTACAACTATACTTATTTTAGGTTTATATTCAAATTTAAAATTTCTTTGATATTCTAATTCACCCAGCTTTGGCTCATTTTTTTCTATCCAAATTTTATATTGTTCCAAATTTGATTTTCTGTTTTCTTTTATATGTAATACTCTTTTTAATACTTTAGAGAAAGTTTTAAAAAAGCCATACCTTCTAAAATAATACTTTAATTTATTAAAACTATTTTGTAAATTCATTTCTATTTCCTTTTTATTGCCTTTTTTGAAATTTGGTAACACAATCTTTTTGCGCTCATTAATTTCATTTTTTCTTTCTTTTTTTAATAATTTTTTCTTCTCCATAATAGTTAACTTTGATGTTCTTCATATGATAAACTTCTGTATCTAAACTTAAATTAATATTATAATATGGATCCCCACTATCTAAAATTTCTGGCCATCTTTGCTCAAATCTACAAATTTCACCTTGGAATCTTTTAATTTTTTCTGGAGTATTTTCTTGTCCTCTTGATTTTGATTCATAATGCCAAAATTCAACAAATGGATTATATACAACTAAATATCCTTTTTGTCTTATTTTCATACAAAAATCAACATCATTAAATGCAACTGCTAGACCTTCATCCATATATCCAACTTCTTCATAAATTTTTCTTGGAGTCATTATACAAGCAGCTGTTACTGCACTTAAATTTTCTATCATAGATTCTTTTGCAAAATATCCATGTCCATCTTTTGGAATGCTTTTAAATCTATTTCCTGCAATTCCACCTATTCCAACTATAATTCCAGCATGTTGTATTGTTTCATCTGGGAAATATAATTTAACTCCAACAGCTCCAACATCATCTCTTTGGCAGAATCCAAGCATAAGTTCAAGCCAATTTGGCGTAATTAATTCTGTATCATTATTTAATTGAATTACATAATCTCCACTTACATTTCTTGCTCCAAAATTAATTACAGCTGAATAATTAAATCCAGGTTTTACTTCTATTCTATTGTTATTAACATATTCTAAAGATGATTGTTCTTCATTTTCAATTTCTTTTCCAGTATTATAATTTACAACTCTAATCTTTTCATTTTTAATAAGTTCTTTATAGTATTCAAATATTTCATATGAATCACTATTGTTTTCAACAACAACAATTTCATAATTTTTATATGTAGTTTTTTCTAAAATTGAATCTATACAAACTTTTAAAATATCTTTTCCATCTTTATTTGGAATAACTATTGAAACTTTTGGATTTCCTTTTACTTTATAATCTACTCTATAAATTCCCTCTATGCATCCTTCAGATACCTCGCCATCTAAACCAACTCTTTTTAAATGATCTTCAATAGCTTTTTTTCCAGCTTCAAAAGCATAATTTTTAGCATGACTATTTAGTTTAGCTGTTGATTCGCTATGGACTCTCCAATGATATAAAATCTTTGGAATATGTGTTATATTTTCTGGTTTAGCTATTTCTGACATTCTTAAGAAAATATCATAATCTTGAGCTCCATCGTAATCTGCTTTAAAACCATTTAATTTTTCCATTAATTCTTTTTTGAATATACTAAAATGACAAATATAATTTTGACATCTTAAAGTATCTGGTGCAAAATCTGGTTTAAAATAAGCATCATATCTGTTATCATTTTCATCTATTTTATCTTCATCTGAATATAAAAATTCTGAATTAGGATATTTATTTATAGCATATACAACTTCATATAAAGCATAATCTGCTAAAATATCATCATGATCTAAAAGTGCAATATAATCACCTGTTGCCATTTCTATTGCTGCATTTGTATTTCCTGCAATTCCTTTGTTTTCACCTAAAAATTTATATTTTATTCTTTCATCTTTTTCATAATATTTTTTTAGAGATTCATTTTGTTTTGGACTTCCATCTGCTAAGCAAAGTTCCCAATTTGAATATGTTTGATTTATCATACAATTTACTAAGTCTTTAAAAAACTTTTCTTTTGTATTATACATTGGTACTATTACACTAATTTTAGGCTCAAATTCAAATCTTTTTTTCATTTGGATTTTTAAATCCGCATCTTTAGGTTCGTTGTATTTTATCCATCCACCATAATCTCCATATTGTAAGTCTTTTTCTCCTTTTAAAAATCTTACAATTTTTCTAAGTACTGTTCTTATACATTTTTTTATGGTTTTAATAAAACCATATTTTTTTATATAAAATTTAATTTGATTAATTCTGTGTTGTATAATATTCATTTTTATCCTCTTTCTATTTATTTTTCATTTTTCCTAACGCACCTGATATTTGTCTTATAGGTTTTGTAATTTTCCATGATATAGAATTCGAAATTGCCCTTAATTGATTTGCATAATCAACTAATCCAGCATCTTTTTCGTGAATACGGTTTGTAAGTTCTTCTATTTGCTTTTTATATTCTTCAATAAGGTTATTTGCAATTTCTAATCTTTCTTCTAAATTTTCTGTCATATGCTTTGTTGTACCTATTCTTCTAATTGAATTTATATGCAAATCCCAAATATCTCTATCTACTATTGTATCTTGCAATTTTTCTTCCAAAATATAAAAGCATTCTGAATACTCATCTAAGTTTAAAGTTTTCAAAATTTTATTAATATCTTCCACTTTTCTTAATTCTGAAAAATATAATATATCTCTATATAAAAGAAATTCTATTGGAACATTTTCTTCAAACCACTCTTGATCATAAATATAAAGCTTATCATTTTTTACTAAACAATTTTGAAAAGTTAAATCTAAAACACCATATTTAGTAAAATGTAATTTTTGCTTTTTATCTTCTGATATTTCAATTTCATATTTTTCAAATATTGTTTTTTCTGGAATGCAGCTTTCTATTGGTAGTTTATTTAAAATATTAGTTTGAAAATCTTTTATTTTTTCTAAACAAGTCTCTAATCCATTGCTGTTGTAATATTGCATTAAAAGTTCATCATAAGATATTGCATCTTTTAAGAACTCGCATTCTATTGTATTCTCTTTTGTTTTTCCTAAAACTTCTATATTGCAATCATTTAATATTTTAAGATTGTTAGATATTTTGTTTATATGTTTTATTGCATCAATGCTATCTGCATACTTATATACATTCTCTTTTCTAATTACAGTTTTTATTCTATATTCTTTTTTTCTTGTAACACTAAAGCTTACAAATCTAATATCTTCAAAACTTTCTTTATTTGATATTTCTATAAAAAATGAATTTGCAAAAAATGGAAATAAATTTTTATCTTCATTTACTAATTGCTTATAAGCTTCTCTTTCAGAAAAATTTAAAAATTCATATTTCCCGCAAAAAGTTAGTACTCTAGCATCAATATTATCATTGTTTGGCATAAATTCATCTGTGTAAATAACATTTGTAATTTTGTAATCTGGTAATGGATAATAAAATTTATATTTTAAATTTAAATTATTTAGTAGATTTTTTATTCCATTAAAACTTAAAATATTTTCTTGACTATTTACTATACTTTCAAAAGCTACTGTGTCTGGATTTATTCTATCTCCTGTCCAGTACTTCATACCAAACTTATTAGATATTCCTAAAAGAATTTTACCTTCTTCATTTAAATGATTTTTAGCAAATTCAAGTACATTTGCTATTTCATTTTCTGAATTTAAGTTCTCAAAAAATCCAATTATTGTAATATAATCAAATGTATCTTCTTCGCTATAATTAATGTTTTCTATTACTTTAATATCTTTAGTTTTACTAGATAATTCTTCAAATATTTTATCATCCTTACCTATTTGTAAAACCTTACCTTTAACTGGATACCAACTTATAATATTTTTTTTAAATTCAAGTAATTCATTCATAATATTTCCTTTATTTTTTATTATTAGGATTAATATATAATTTTTTTAAGCAATGTAGCTTCTATATTTATTATATAAATATAGAAGTACTAATACTGTAAAAAGTAAACTTTAACAGTATTAGCAACATTGGGCGAAAACTCAAAAAAATTCATATATTAATTTTAATAATTTATAATTTTATTATTTTAATTTCAGAGTCTAAACGTACTAAACCAACTGTATTTTTAGTTGTAATTATTTCTATTAAAAGAGCATCATATTTCCTACTTAAAGCTTCCAAATCTCCTTGAAGATTATATCTTGTACAGCTAAAAGATACTGTATATTTTCCTGGAGCTATTGGCATTTTTTGAGTAAACTCTGCTACTGCAACATCTCCTTCATTGAATGTTCCAGTAATTACTTTTTCTATATTAGTATTTGTTCCCGCAATATCTTTACCAGAAAAATCTTTAATTGTTAAAGTAAATATTGGATCTTTTACTTGTGTATAAAATTTTACTTTAGATTTAAATGTTATTGTATCTGAATTATCAAAAACATTTACTAAGTTTCCTTCCCCATCAAAACTTCCGTAATCTATAACTTCTGCATCATTAGTTCCATATTCTATCATGTTTGGATTTTGATTTAGTTTATCTTTCCAACAATCATGGTTGTTGCTATTATCTTGTTTTCTTTTTATTACCTTATCTTTTTCTTCTTCGTCTGGATTTATTCCTACAATAATTTTTTTGTATCTATTTACTCCATCTTTAACAGAACCATCAAAAGTTTTTTTACCATTTTCTAGAATAATTGCTCTATTACAATTTGATAATACATCTGCAACATTATGTGTAACAAATATAATTGTTTTTCCTTTTTCTTTAAATTGTTCAAATTTTTTAAAACATTTTAATTGGAATGCCATATCTCCAACAGATAAAACTTCATCAACAATTAAAATATCTGGATCAACATTTATTGCACAAGCAAATGCTAAACGAGCAAACATACCAGATGAATATGTTTTTACTGGTTGAGATAAATGCTCACCAATATCTGCAAATTCGATAATTTCTTTTTCTTTTGCCTTTATTTCTTCATCTGTAAGCCCCATAACTTGTCCATGTTGATATATATTTTCATATCCTGTAAGTTCTGGATTAAATGCAGCTCCAAGTTCTAAAAGTGAACTTATTTTTCCATTAACTTCAATTGTTCCAGAAGTTTGAGTTGCAACACCTGTAATCATTTTTAAAAGAGTAGACTTTCCAGCTCCATTTTTTCCAAGTATTCCTAGAACTTCTCCTTTTTTTAATTCTAAGTTTAAATTATCTAGTGCTCTAAATGTTGAATGTTTTTCATATCCTGGAATAACAGCCTCAAATAATCTATCTTTTTTGCTACTAAACATTTTATATTCTTTTACAAGATTTGAAATTTTTATAACTGTGTCACTCATAAAATATCCTTTCAATTATCTATTTCTAAATTTCATTAAGAATTTTGCTATAACTGGTAAATTTAAAATAGCAAAGTTCTCTAAGTTATAAACAAAACCTTCGTATTTATATAGTCTAAAAAATAATCCCCATTTCCTGAAATTTATATTTTTCTTTTTTTCAAGCATTTCATAATATTCTAAAGATTCTTTATTTAATTTTTTTATTTTTTCATCTATAAATTTATCTTCATTTTCAATAAAAACTGTAAAATGTTCTTTTTTTACATTAATAAATAAATTTCTAATTTCTTCAAAGCTTTTTAATTCATCTGTTTTTTTCTTAGAACCTACTTTATTATTTTTATGTTGTCTATATTTTATTGTTGGATCTTCTATATAAGTTATTTTATGTTTTTGACTTAATATTAATGGAATCCAATAATCATGTAATACAAATTTACTTGTATTTGGAAGTGGTAATACTTCCTCTATAAGTTCTTTTTTAGAAAGCATTGTACATCCTGTAACAAAATTATTTAAATATAAACTTTCAAAATTATTATATTTTTTTATTTTGTTATAAATTCCTTTTAACTTCCAATATGATTCATATATTACATTTAAATTTTCATCTACAACTTCTAAATCTGTATATACTAAATCGCTATTAGTTTCTTCAAGAGTTTTTATAGATTTTTCAATTTTGTTTTCTTTCCAAATATCATCTTGGTCTGAAAACATATAATATTTACTTTCAACCTTTTTTAATAAAAACTCAAAGTTTTTTACAACACCTAAGTTTTTTTCTTGATTAAAAACTATTATTCTTTTATCTTTTTCTACATATTCTGCTAAAATTTCTCTTGTATTATCTGTTGACAAATCATCTGAAATTAATAATCTAAATTCAGAATAACTTTGAGATAAAATACTATCTAATTGTTCTCTTAAATATTGCTCACCATTATATGTTGCAAGTAATATATCTACTTTTTCCATTTGTTAAACCTTCCACTTTATAATACATCTGCAAAATCTTTTTTTGATTTTTTAAATATTGCATTTCCCCAAATAAATATAACTAATGTTATAACCCAAAAAATAAGTGTAAACATTCCATTATTATCTGTTATGATTGTAGAATTTTCCATAAACGCTTGTCTAAATCCTTCTACCAAATAAGTAAATGGAAATGCTTTAAAAAAGTATAATAATTTTTCTGGTATCATATCTAAATTCCAAATTATAGGTGTAAACCACATGCATAATTGAATAACTATATTTAATAATTGTGCAAAATCTGGTACAAGTGTTGTTATTGCTGATGTAAATCTTGTTAAAGCAATTATAAAACATATTAGACAAAACAATATATATATTACATTTAAAAAGTTAGGTATATATCCAAATATTGATGATACGATAATTGCTATAGCAATTAAGAATATTCCAACAAAGCATGATGATGCTAATGAAATTACTGGAATTATATCTATTGGAAATACTACTTTTTTAACTAAATAACTATAATTTCTTATTGAATTACTTGCAGTTAATATTGCATCACTACAAAATAACCATATAGACATACCTGGCAAAAACCATACTACATATGGATAATTTCCATTACTTCCTGTATGCAAAATATATTGAAATACAATTACATAAGTAAGCATAAATACAAATGGTTGTGCAAATCCCCATATAGCTCCTAAACCTGTATTTGCAAATCTATTTCTAAAATCATTTTTTCCAAGTTTTATTACTAGTTTTCTATTACTAAAAAGTGTTTTAAAAAAATCCATTTTTCCTTCCTTTTCCACCACTAAAATTCGTGGATATTATATCATTAAGTTCTTTAGATATCAACAGTTTAATGTGTTTTCTTTGTAACTTCTTTAAGACCATATGATAATTGATTTTTACATAAAAATATAGTATAATGGTTTTATGTAAATTTATATTCACAAAAATTTGACAGGGCTATAGCCCAGAAGGAGATTGATATGGCAAGACGTAACAACAAGAAATTAGCAGATCTTAAAAGTGCCAGAGAATTTGTTCAGGAGGTAATATCTGTGCTGGATCAGCATGAAAATACTCCCGATCTGGTTGTGGCAGTTGAAGAGTGCATAAAAAAGATGCCAAAACTTGACACTCAGCCTGCTATAAAACGGCGGTATACTTCTCTGCTGAATCACGTTGTCAATGGTAGATACAAAGCATCTGTTATGATACCTTATTTCCAGAGAGAAAGCCTGAACCTTCGTATCCAAATTGACGCTCTTTAATTTGGAGCAGAAAACTGAATATGTCAAAAGAGGTGTGCTCATAGTCTTGAGCACACCTCTTTTTGTATTTATGAATTTTTAAACAATTCTTTTACATATAAATTTTCATTTTTTAATCCGTTATTTTTTTATTGTCTTCTTAGTATTTAACATTATAGCAATTAACATTATACTTAATCCCGTTAATGTAAAAATGGCTGTTCCTTTTCCACCTGTTACTGGCAATTGGAATCCTGAAGTATTTTCTACTTGCAATTTAATTTCTGGAATTGTTGTTCCTTCTTTTTCTGCTATTTTTGCATGTATTAAACTATTATTGGTTTTATCTTCTACTGTCCATGTGATTGTTCCAAATTCATCACATGTTGCTTTTACTTCTATTTGGATTTCTTCTCTTAATTTGTTATAGCTTTCTGGTGATTTTACTTCTTTTAAGTAATATGTTCCAGCTCCTAAACTTCTATATAGAGCTTGTCCTAATTCATCTGTTGTTATTGTTGCAAGCAGATTTCTTTCATCTACTGTATCTGGCTCGCTGTATATTTCAAATTCTGCTCCTTCTAAGTATTTTATTTCATCTGTTTCAGGCTTTAATTCTCCTACTTTGCTTACATCCAAGTCTATCGTATATGTATAAGTTGTCTGTTGAATTGTTTGTGTAATTTTGTCATTATGATAAGGATCATTTGAATATTTTAAATATGCTTCATTTACATTTGGTGTATTTCCAACTTCTCCTTTTCCATTTAATTTTGCATTATATTTTACAAATACATCTTCTCTAGAAGATACAACTTCATCTTTTATTTGACCTATTATATCTTTTATTTCGATTAAAATTAATGTTTTTCCATATTGAGATTCTGCATAGCCTTCTGGATACTCTTTTCCTTCTTCTTCAAAATATGATTTATATGTTTCATAATTTTCTGCTGTAATTTCTATAGAATTTATTGTGTAATTTTCTACTGTTTCTGTTCTATCTTCTTCGCCAATTTCTTCATTTCCCTTTACAACTTTTTCTCTTGTTTTTGGATATTCATTTTCTCCTAATATTACTTTTATTGATTTACTATCTAAATCAAATCCTTTTGATAAAATATCTACTATCTCAAATTTATATGTACTATATCCATCTGGATTTGGAATATATGATTTTAATTCAAATTCTATATCATAATCTTCTGAATTATAAGTTTCAGATGGTACTTTATATATTGCTGTATTGTGTTTATCATCAATAATATATTGAGCTGGATTTTCTTCACCTGTTCCAGTTCCTTCTACTAATGTTTTTATATTATTTCCTATTACTTTTTTCTTTAATTTTGGTATTGATGACTTTGGTTCCATCGTTACATCTTGTACTACATCTATTAGATATCTACTATATGCATCATCTTTTGGATTTGCTTCTGCATCTATTACTAAGTAATATCCCGGATCTAAATGTGTTATTTTGTAATTTATATCTATTACATTTCCATTTTCATCTTTCTTTTCAACTAATTGGCTTGTTCCTTTTGTTATTGGAATATTATTATCTAAAATATATTTTCCAACCACATCTGTAAATTCTCTTATAACATCTCCATCATTTGGCATTCCTTGTAATACTTTAGCTACATCTTCTGCTGTTTCACACTTTGTATATAATCTATCTTTTTCTGATTTGTCTTTTTCATTTTCTTTTAAAAGTTCTATTATTCTGTCTCCATGTATTTTACCATCTTCTATTTCTTTTTGTAATTCTTTTCCCCAACCTATATTTGATAATATTGGTATTTTCTTTCCATTTTCATCTTCTTTTTCATAATAATCGCCTTGGAACACTTGATATGAATTATATGTATGTCCATTTCTATCATTATCTACTGTTATTGTATAATCCTTTTCCCATTTTGCATATAATGTTATATTATCTTCTGGTGTATATTCATCTCCTGTTAATTTATTTTCATATTTAGAATCTGTAAACCATCCAACAAAAGTATATCCTTCTTTTTCTGGTGTTTCTAACTTAATTGAATTTCCTATAAGTACATCTTCTCTTATTGGTCCTTCTTCTCCATCTAAATTTCCGCCTTCTAAATCTATTATTACTTCTGCTACCATTTTTATATCAATCTTTAGTACAGATGGTTCTCCTACATTTCCTGCCACATCTATTGCTTTCATGTGAATATATTTACCATTGTTTGATATATCTAATGTCATATTTGAGGTTTCAGTATAACTTACTCCGTTTGCTGTTATGCTAAAATATTTATTACTACTATCATTATCAATTATATAATAATATCCTTTTGTTCCTGTTGTTACTGTTTCTGTTCTTTGATTTGATGTTGCAAGCTTTTTACTTGAATCTTTGCTATCATATGCTTCTACATAGAATGAATATGTACTTCCATTATCTTCTGAATTGAAGTTTACTTTTATATTACTAGTTTTCTTTTTGCTGCATTAATTATTGGTGCATCTGGTGCTTTTAAATCTTGTGATGAATTATCTGTAAACTTTGTTTCTGTTGTTCTTTGTTTTAAATAAAATAATGTATTTGCTAATACTTTTCTTTCATCATCTGTTGATTCACCATTTGAATGTCCTGTTTGTATCATTGCTGTATTGTTCCATGTTGTTAAATAATATGCTGGATTACCTTTTCCGCCAGCTTTATAATAATTGTCTATAACTGCATCACTTCCCCAGCCATCATTACCATCTACAAGTGTCATCCATGTATTTCCCAATGATGCCTGCCCTACCGTATGTGTACTAGGAATTGCTAGCTTTGTTCCTATTGGTAATTCATATGGAAAATTTGTTAATAATCCACTTTTTTTTACTACTATATAATTAGAAAAATAGCACCAATATACATTATAATCTACCTCTTTAAAATTATTAGTTTTATAATAATCACTAATCTCTATCTTAAAAAGCTTTCTTAAAGCTCTCATATTTCCATAAGAAGGATTCAAAGAATCATAATATATTGTATCATGTCCAGTTAAAATACCATATCCAGCATTTATATATTCTTCAATTACTTTAAGTGCATTCTCATTTGGATATATACGTCCGTTACCATCCCATGTACCAATCATAACTACATCATAATTCCATATCATGCTTGGATTATTATTAAACGATGTAGTACTTACTGGTGTTACTTTTAATATTTGTTGTCCTGTTATTGGATTTACTCCATATGCTTTAAAAGATGTACCATTCATTGTTCCCCCTTCCATCCACACTTTTAATGCTGCTGACTTAGCAAGGTTTCTACTTGTTCCATCTGAATATCTAAATGTTACTGTTGGAATAGAAAGTATACTATTTGATTCTGGATATACATTTAATACTTTTATTGGTTCTATACCTTTTGAATAAAAATCTACTGTTGAAATTGACTCCCATTCAGATGATTCTATATCAACTTTCTTTTGATATGCTTTAAATATTTTTCCGATTTGAATCATATGTAGACCAATCTAAATCTACTCCACCTTTTTCATTCGCTGCAGATAAGTTTACTTTTGTGTTTAAAACAAATGCATTTGTACCAATTGCATTTTGTATTTGTTCAGCCATTAGTATTACTTGTTTTTTTACATTATCTACAATTCCTATTTTATGAACTTTTTCAGAAAACATCAATAATCCAATTGCTAGAAGCATTAGCATTACTATTGATATCCATATTCTTGATATTAATTTTCTTGTTCCATTTCTTCTTTTTTTCTTCATACTGCATCTCCTATAAATTCTAAAAATTATTATTAAGTATATAACTTAATAATAATTTTCGAATTCATATAGGCTTTGATACTGTAAGCAAATATTTATTTTGATAATTAAAATTATACCAAATTTTCTAAACTTGAAATTGCTGTAAATTATGGTAAAATGAGTATAAATCATATTATTAAGTTATATACTTAATAGTAGAATTTCAATTTTTTCAATATTTTGAGGTGGTTTATCTTTTGTGTTTCATTTGTATTTCTTTTTGATAACATATTAAAATAAAAAAGAATTCTACAATTAAAAACTGTAAAATTCTTTTTATTTATAGGAGAATCATGTGGACAGTTCAGTAAAATTTTTCTTATTTAGTGTAAATGTTGCCCACGCTCGTTCTTTCATAATTTTATATTTTTTTCTTATTTGATTTTAAACAACTAACTGCAACTAACATTATGATTATACCTGTTACAGTAAATATTACTGTTCCAATTCCACCTGTTGACGGTAATTGGAAACCAGTTGTATTTTCTACTTGTAACTTAATTTCTGGTATTGCTGTTCCATCTTTTTCTGCTATTTGTGCTAAGATTAAATTATTGTTTGTTTTATCTTCTACTGTCCAAGTTATTGTTCCGAATTCATCACATGTTGCATTTACTTCTATTTGAATTTCTTCCCTTAATTTGTTGTATCCTTCTGGTGATTTTGTTTCTTTTAGATAATATGTTCCTGCTCCTAAACTGTTATATAAAGCTTGTCCTAATTCATCTGTTGTTATTGTTGTTATTGGTTCTCTTTCTTCGACTGTATTTGGTTCACTATATATTTCAAATTCTGCTCCACTTAAATATTCTTTTTCTGAATCTTCATTTTTAAGTTCTGCTATTTTGCTTAATTCTAAATCTATTGTATATGTATAAGTCGTTTGTGTTGTTGTTTGTGTAAATTTGTCATTATGGTATGGATCATTTGAATATTTTAAGTATGCTTCATTTATGTTTGGAGTATTTCCCGTTTCACATTTTCCATTTAATTTAGCATTATATCTAACTATTACATCTTCTGCTATTGATATAGTTTCATTTCTTATTTGTCCTATTAAATCATTTATTTCTATTAAAATTAGTGTTTTTCCATATTGAGATTCTGCATATCCTTCTAGGTATTCTTTTCCTTCTTCTTCAAAATACGATTTATAATTTTCATAATTTTCTGCTGAAATTATTATTGTTACAACTGTATAATTTTCTGTCTCTAAGCTTTTTCCTACTTTGGGATATTCATTTTCTCCTAAATATACTTTTATTGAATTGTTATCTAAGTCAAATCCTTTGGCTAGAATATCTACTATCTCAAATTTATATGTATTATATCCGTCTGGATTTGGTATGTATGATTTTAATTCAAATTCTATATCATAGTCTGTAGAATTATAATTTTGAGATGGTTCTTTATATGTTGCTGTGTTTCTTTTTTCATCTATAACATATGTTTCATCTACTAATGTTTTTATATTATTTCCTATTACTTTTTTTCTTAGTGTTGGTATTGATGATTTTGGATACATTGTTACATCTTGTACTACATCTATTAAATATCTGCTATATGCATCATCTTTTGGATTTACCTCTGCATCTATTACTATGTAATATCCTGGATCTAAATGTGTTATTTTGTAATTTGTATCTACTACATTTCCATTTTCATCTTTTTTTTCAACTAGTGTACTTGTCCCTTTGGTTATTGGTATATTATTTTCTAAAATATATTTTCCAACTATATTTGTAAATTCTCTTATAATTTCTCCATCATTTGGCATTCCTTGTAATACTTTAGCTACATCTTCTGCTGTTTCGCACTTGGTATATAATCTATCTTTTTCAGATTTATCTTTCTCATTTTCTTGTAAAAGTTCTATTATCTTGTCTCCATGAGTTTTACCATTTTCTATTTCTTTTTGGAATTCTTCACTCCATTCTATATTGGATAATATTGGAACTTTTACTATTTTTTCTATACCATTTGCATCCTTTACCTTTGTTTCTTTTTCATAATAATCACCTTGGAACACTTGATATGAATTATATGTATGCCCATCTTTGCTATTGTCTACTGTTATTGTATAATCTTTTTCCCATTTTGCATATAATGTTACATCTTTTGTTGGTATGTATTCATTATCTGTTACTTTTGCAGTACACTCTGGATCTAAATACCAACCACCAAAACTATATCCTTCTCTTTCTGGAACATAACTTACACTTGTCGGCTCCCACATTGCATACATATTTACTATTCCGCCTGCTATTGATGTTAAGTTTAGTACACTTTGATTATTATTATATTTGTTTCCTGTTCCATTTGATTCTGTATCCCAATTTTTAAATTTATATGTTACTGTTCTCTTTTCTTCTTTAGCACCTTCATAATTACTATTAAATGTTACTGTGTAGTTTCTTTGAAATCCATTTGGTGTTAAATTTTTAGAAGTATTATATACATGACTACTATCAGCTGTACTTCCACTTGTTGCTCCATTTCCATTATATTTTACTGTATAATTATTAAATGTTCTTCCATAAAGTTTTATTGTACTAGTTCCTGCAATCCCATTAGATGCTTTTGTTGTATAATTTGCATCAGTATACCAACCATCAACAGTATAATTACTTACTTGTCCTGCTATTTTAGATGTATCTACAAGCCTATACCTACCATATGGTACACAATAATATGTATCTTTTAGTGTTCCATTAATATAGTATTGTACTGGTGTTCCTGTATACCCCACTGGTGTTCCTCTATCTGCATTTCTAGTTCCATATGTAATAGTAAATGGTGAACTTTTAGTACTATTTATTTCTACCCATGCATTATCTGTACTCTCATTCCCTCTAGTTCCAAAAAAATATGTATATGATGCATTTCCACTTGTTTCAAATGGATTATTTCCATTGTTACTATTTTTTCCACCTTTAGCAACATATACGACTGGTATTCCAGATTGTAAATATATTTGATTATATCCTAAGTGAACAGCCCATCCTTCACATGTATCAAAATCTGATAATTGAATAACTCCTTTAAAAGATTGTTCATAATTTATATCGCCACAATGTCCCATTGTATAAAAATGAAACTCCATAGTTGTATGCTGAATATATCTTGAAAAAATATTATAAATGTTCAGTCCACTTTGAGCTAACATCCAATTGCAATTTGCATTATTTGTCCATATATATATTCTCATGTCAAGCCATATAGGATTTCCATCACTAGTTATAGTTCTAGCAGCTTTTGAGTAATCAATATAGGCAGATTTTCCTGTATTATTACTAGTATAATATGAACGATTTACATGATATGGTGATACAGTAGAAAGAATTTGCTTTCCTGTTTTTATGCTTACACCAGATGTTCTAATAACATCACTAGATGTACAACTCCTTATATACCCATTTGAATACTCTTCCCCAAAATAATCTTTTCCATATGTTGCTGCATTTACTTCATTCTTTAAACCAAACATTAGAATTGCTAAAAATATAATAAATAATATTTTAATTAATATTAACATTTTATTTGATATTTTTGTAAAATCCATTCTTTTTTGTTTCATTCCATATCTCCTATAAATTCTAAAAATTATTATTAAGTATACAACTTAATAATAATTTTTAAATTCATATAGTCCATGCAAGTGTTGGCATTCAAGCATTTTTGTAATGCAATTTTATTCAAATTTCATCATATTGAAATTTATGATTTATTTGATAAAATAAGTACGTATAGAAATTACACTCACTTATTAAGTTGTATACTTAATAATATCTACTCTTTCAAAGTCTTCTATCTCAAGTATTCTACGTATTTTTAAAATATCATTTCTTTTTTATATCTTTTAAGTTACATTTATAATTAATAAAAATTATTATTTGTACGAATAAAAATATACTTTATAAAATTTTCTTATTTTAAAATGATTAGTAAAAATATATTGTGAATGGAAGTTCCGCCTTGAAAGTAATTTGAATTAGAAGTTCTTGATAAAATTTTGCGGAAAATTTTCAAGCTTGTACTTGAAAGGGTGCCACAAAATTTATTTAGAACTTCTATGAAAATTAGCTTGAACAAGGAACTGTAGATGAATAATATATTTTTCCTAATCAATTGTATATAAAACTTATAATTAATTTTTACTCACACAAATAACAATTTTCTAAATAATAAGAAACTTTTATACGTTTCCAAATATCAAAAAAGACAGATTTTACTCTGCCTCTTTTAACATCTGTATTAAATTGGTCATCTAATTGGTCAAATTTGTCTTTTCATAATTCCAAGAATCTCTACAAATATCTTCAATTGTTTTTTCTGTTTTCCAGTTTAATTCTTTTAATGCCTTAGTTGGATCTGCATAATATTCTGGTAAATCTCCTGGTCTTCTATCTACAATTTTATAATTTACTTTTATATTATTTACTTTTTCAAAAGTTGTTACAAGTTCTAATACACTAACACCTTTTCCTGAACCTAAATTATAAACATTTAGTCCGTCAGGAGCATTTTGTAATGCTTTTACATGTCCTTTTGCTAAATCTACAACATGTATATAATCTCTTACACCTGTTCCATCTACTGTTGGATAATCATTTCCAAAAATACTTAATGTTTCTAATTTTCCACTAGCTACTTTCATTACATATGGCATTAAATTATTTGGTATTCCATTTGGTTCTTCTCCAATTAAACCAGACTCATGCGCTCCAACTGGATTAAAATATCTAAGTAATGTTATATTCCATGAATTGTCTGAAAAATATAAATCTTCTAATATTTTTTCTATCATTGCTTTTGTTGTTCCATATGGACTAGTTGTTTCTCCTCTTCCCATAGATTCAACATATTTTGTTTCTCCATTATCTCCATAAACTGTTGCTGATGATGAGAAAACAAATTTTTTTACATTGTGATTTTGCATAACTTCTAAAAGATTTGTTGTTGATATTAAGTTATTTGAATAATACATTAATGGTTTTTTTACAGATTCTCCAACTGCTTTATATCCTGCAAAATGAATTACTGCTTCTATATCTTTTTCTTTTTCAAATATTTCTTCAACTTTTTCTTTATCTACTAAATCATATTTATATAATTTGAATTTTTTTCCTGTAATTTTTTCAAGCTTTTCTAAAACTTCTTCTTTACTATTATAAAGATTGTCTGCAATTACTACATCAAAATTAGAATTTGCAAGTTCTACTACTGTATGTGAACCTATAAATCCAAGTCCACCTGTTACTAATATTTTCATTTTTATTCCCCTTTCACTATGGCAATTAATAACATTCTTTCACCATATACGTTTAAAACTAAATAATTATAACACTTTTTTCTATATATTTCAATTATCCATAATTCTATAAATAATAAAATTTGCAGTTTCAGCAATTCTTTCAAATCCAAAGTAATGAAGTTCTACATTTATTACTAATCCTCTATCAAGAACAATGTAATTACAATCATTTTCAAGAGCCATTTTTACTATATCTTCTGACATTCCAGAATGCATTGTTTGTACAAACTCATTATCTAAATATCCCGTAGGTTCTCTTTTATAAGCAAGTTCTATGCTTGCATCTACTTGTCTTATATATGCAACTAGTTGCTCAGATGTAAGAGCTTTTTTCTTTTCTTCTTTTCCTTGTCTTATTATCTCAACAACTTCTATAGCTTCATCTGGCACTTTATATAAATTTCCGAATTTTGTATAATTTTCTTTATTATAAACAAGTTTTCCACTCATTATTATAGTTATTATTATTCCAATTGTCGCAACTATTTTTTTAGATTTTTCACTTTCACTGTTTATAAATTTTACTGCAGCATATGCTATTACCACTCCAAGAGGTAACATCCAATATACTCTCCAATATACAGAACCAGTAAATATTTTTCCTACTATTTTATTAAATATTGGATTTAAAGTTATTAATAAAACAATAATTGGAAAATATACTAAAAATGCTTTTAATTTTTTATCATCTTCTTTTAAATAAATATATAGCATTGATATTAGTAATAGTGCAATATACATTCCTGAACCTTGATATTCTAAAAATGTTTGCTTTATTATTTCTATATTTTCTTTAAACATCTTTTTCTCCTTTGCTGAGCTATTTAAAGTTTTCAGTCCTTATTATTCTATAAGTTAATAAAATTATCACACATAAATTTTATTACAATCCTTTGCATAAAAGATTATATAAGTAATTTCCCTCATCTAAAAAATATGGTGCAAAATGAAGAACTCCACAAATAATACAAGGAATACAACTTGCCAAAACTATTGCCATACTCTTTAGACTATTACTAATTTTAAATTCTTTAGATACAATTTTATATATTTCATATGAAAACCATAAAATCATTATTACAATTGGAGGAAGTGCAATACCCATTGTAGTTGTAAATGTTCCTGCTAAATTTAATATAAGTAATAATAGAAAATCTATAAATTTAAATCCATTTTCTTCTGCTTTTATTATAATTAACCAAGCCGCTGGCAATATTATATTAGCAAGAACAGATTTTCCTTGCCATATACGGAAAAACATAAATGTAAAATTATTTCTTCCAGAATATCCTCCCCATAAAAATATGATGTTTATTATAAGTAAAAATAGCATACTAGATTTTAAATCTTTTTTGAATAATTCCATCGCTATTAATAAATATGACATATATACTATTGGCACAAATATGCAAGGTAAAACAACATGCGATACTATGCTCGGATGTATATCTATTAATTCTGATACTATTGCAGAATATATTGGAAATGGACCTAATCTATACCTTAAAGCAAATTGTTCTCCATCATCTGATCCAGTTGTACCAGAATATTTAAATAAAGAATTTGTTTCTACAGTTGTTACCGCTGTTCCAACATAAAAAGAATCATCATCATCTATATGACCATAACCAATAAATCCATATAACTGAATTCCTACGAGAAGAATAATAAGTATTGTTATTAGTTTTGGAGTTTCTTTTATTGTTTCAATAGTTGATTTAAATAACTCTTTTATTCTTATAACATTTATTAAAAAAGATATAACTGATAATATAGAAAGGATTATTGTATATGTTTTTAATAATGTATTAAAAGAAACTTCATAAAGAATCATTGGTACTGTAAGAACTTGTGCTATTGCAAATTCTACTAAATATCCAATAATAAAGGCTAATATAAGATTGTTTTTGTCTTTTCTAATAAATCTTACTAATAGTAAGCCTAGTAATTCTGGAATTATAATCAAAACTAATATTGATATTAAGGCTTTTAATATAATCATTTTTCTTCTTTATTTTTCTCCTTCATTAGAATTTTCTTCTTTGTTTATACTTTCTTCACTAATACTCACATTTTGCTTTACACTTTGCGCATGTAACAATGGTATTGTTATAAAGAATATTAAACAGATTGTGTCTGAACTTCCAATTGAGAATCTTCCAAAACTTTCAAACATTATATATATTCCATAAGTAATATACATCACTATATAAAGATTTTTACATTTTTTACTCAAATCTGATTTCATTACTTTTTTTATAACAATAAAATATATAAATGCAAAATATACTAATCCAACTATTCCAGCTGTTAACAGTATGTCTAAATATATATTATGGAATTGTGTAAATACTTTTCCATCTATATCTAATAAACTTGTAGACTTAAATCTTCCAACTCCAAAAATAACATTTAATGGTGATGAAGATAAGAGATCTATACCAACCGCCCATATATCTGTTCTACCAGATAAATCTTTAATACGCTCAATTCTTAAAAAGTATTTATCTATTGTATTCCATAATTTTGGAACACACATTCTAATAGCTAAAATTCCTATTATTGCCATAATTAATAACGCTACTATTGTAATTATTTTACTTTTTCTACTAATTTTATCTGTAAATAAAAACATTAACCCAAACATTATTAAAACAACCATTATACCTGTTCTAGACATAGTTAATATTAAATTAAGTATAAATATAGGTAATACAATTTTATATATTAACTTATTTGATTTTTGCATAATCATAAAATCTGCAATAAGTCCTAAGTACAAGAAGAATGCAAATTGGTTTCTATTTGCAAAAAAGCTTTTTATATTAACCCATTCTTTAGACTTTACAAATCCAAGAGTTATCAAAATTTCTTTAAAATACAAAATAACATTTACTAAACAGGCAGCTAGTCCCATATATATTATACATTTAAAAAATGTATATATATGTTCTTCATTTACTTTTATATTTAACATTCCAACTACTAATAATAAAAGATTAATAAATATGCAACCAATATTCATTATATCCATAAATGACAAATTACCAGTTGTTATATAGCTTACAACTTGTACTGCTATCAATATTGCTGTAACTATTCCTAATAAAGCTAAATTTATTTTTGTTTCTTTTTCTAATTTTACTTTTTTCAATAAATAACTTACTAATATTAAAATTTCTATTATAAAGCAAATCATCATATGAATAGTTCCTACTCCAAAAGATTCTTTGCTTACCATATTAGGTAAAATTAATGGTATATAATTTATTAAAATAATTATAAATAAAATTAGTGGTAAACTTAATTTTTTTAAAAATTTCTTTACTTTTCCGTCCATAATTTCTAATTGCTTTTCTTCTGTTCCTTTCTCTTCTTGCTCTGAATCCTCAGAATTTATATTTTTTAATTGTTTTGTTTTTTCATCTATTAATTCATTATTTTCTTTTTCCACATTCACCTCTTCTGAATTACTATTTGCATGAAGCAGTGGCATAGTTACAAAAAATACTAATCCTAGACAATCTGAACCACCTATAGAAAATCTTCCTAAGCTTTCTGAAAACATATATACAAAATAAGAAATATATAAACAAATGTATATTCTTTTATACTTTGTACTTAACTTTTTAGATCTAAGCACAGTTACAATTACAAACAAATATATAGATATAAAATATACAAGCTCTACTATTCCACCAGAAACTAGAAATTCTATATATGTATTATGAAATTGTGTAAATGGTAATTTAGCATTATTTATAACATCAATTCCTCTAAATCTTCCAGCTCCAAAAAGTAAGTTTGAAGTACTTTCATTTGTAACTGCAAGTGCAACGTCCCATATTTTAGTTCTTCCTGTTAACGTTTTTATACTATTTACTCTAACTAACTTATTCATTAATAGTTCTGAATTATACTTATAAAGTCCCAAAATTCCAACAGAACCTATTACACCTAATATTACAATTAAAACTATTTTTCTTGATAATTTTATCCTGTCATTAAATAATAAAAATAGTCCTAAAAATAAACCTGTAATAACTAATCCTGTTCTTGATTCTGTAAAAATCATATTAAATAAAAATAGTAATATACACAAACTATATAGCGCTTTATATCTTTTTTTTGGTGTGTGTAATATTAGTATTATGCAAGATACGATACATGTAAATAAAACATATGCAAATTGATTTTTCTGTGCAAAAAAGCTTTTTGTTGCAACTGTTTTTGTATTTATTGTAATAATTTTTAATGCTGCTAAAATTTCTTCATAATATATAATAAAATTAAAAATACAAGATACAATTCCCATTAATACTAAGCATCTAAAGAAATTATATATGTACTTTTCATCTAATTCCATATTAATTAACAATACAAATAAGAATAATATATTTACAAATTTACATGCTATATTAAATATATCAAAAAGATAATAGCTTCCTGATTTTACATTTATAAATTGGACAATAGACCACATTAATGTAACTACTACTAATAGCCCAAGTTGTATTAACATTTTTTTTGATATTTTTATTTTTTTTATATAAAAGAAAAATAATATAATAAATCCAATTCCAAAAGCTGGTACTAAAGTATCTGTCTTAGCTGCAAAAGATGCTTTGGTATTATAATTTAATCTAATTAGTGTAAAATAATTTAAGAAAACCATAATAAATAAAATTATTGGTAACGTATTTTTACTCCATATCTTCTTAAATAAGTTTTCTTTATTTCTTCTTTTTAGTCTTATTTTTTCCATTTTTCCCCCTAAGAATCGTTTTCTGTCTTAAGTTCTTTTGTATTTTCTTTTGCTGTTAATAACAATATAATAAATAATATCCACAAAATAATTTGAGAAATAAGATTTGCAATTGTAAATCCTAATATTCCAATTGTTTTACTTAAAAAGTATGCTAATACTGCAAAAATAGAAAAATACACAACATATGTAGTAACTAATTTATTTGTATTACTATACTTTAATAAAACAGATTTTATAAGTGCAGATGCAGTTCCAAATGCAGTAGTAATTGCAATTGGAATAATTAAAACTTTTGCTGTTTCCATATATTGACTATATAAAATTCTTAAAGCAATATATGTAAGTGGAATTGTTACTATTGTAACTGCTAATAAAATTGGAATATTTGAAATTAATGTTAATTTTATAATTTTCTTTTTACTATCTTGATTTTTAGCATTTGATACCCAAGATAATATAACATTTGACATTGGATTTGTTATTAAATTTGCAATTTTTGAAACTGAGTTTACAGCATAATAAACTGAAACAAGTCCTGCACCAAACATTGGATATATTAAAAACTTATCAAAATAACTCATTAAGTTTGTTAAAAGTGATACGAAACCTAATTGGAAAAATTTTTTTATTGTATTTATCATTTGAGTTGTTTTGGTAAGTCCCATGTGTAATATATCTGAATTTATTAAAGAATATACTACAGAAACAAGTTCTGGAATAAACATTACTAAGTATAAATTTGAAGTAAATTTATATACAATCAAACTAATAACTATTCCACATAAATAAAATAAATTTTGAATAATTACTTTTATATATTTTTGTTCTAATCTAAAATAGCAACTTGAATATAATCTTATATTTGCCATTAGCATTGTTAATATTAAAAATATACTTCCTATTAATGAATACTTTAAATATATTAATATTGGAAATGTAATTACTGTTATAATAGGAGCAATTGCAAGCATAATTCTTGAAAAATCTCCCATTACTTTTTTTTCTTTATATTCACTATCTCTTATAATTCTAACATTACCTAGTTCTCCACCAGTAACATTACAAACTAAATTTAAAATAGATAAATATAAAACTAAACTTGAATATATTGTATCGTCAACATTTTTTGCTAAAATTGGAAGTAAAATAATTTGTTGTGAAACTATATATATTCCAAATCCAATCATATTTAAAATCATATCTGAAGCAAAATTCTTATATTTATTAAATAATTTTTTTATCATTACTTTTATCCTTTTAAATTTCTAATAAATTTTTTATAGCAGTATATGTATTTTTTCTATCAAACTTTTCTTCTGCTAAACGTCTGTTATTTGCACCTAATCTTTCTCTTAAATCTTTATCATTATATAACATCTCTATTTTTTCTGCTAAGTCTTTTGGATTTCCATTTTCACTATTGAATCCAATTTGATAATCTTCTACTAATTTTCTATATTCTACTGACTCTTGTGTATTAATAACTGGTAGTCCTGCTGCTGCATAATCTCCTACTTTATTTATTATACTTCCTGCAGAACCTGCTTTTATTGGATTTATTGCAATATCACAAGAACATAATTTTCCAACCATTTCTTCATAACTTAGTCTTCCTGTAAAATCACAATTTACATCTTTTTCTTTTCCATAGCTTTCGAACTCTTCTTGAAGTGGTCCACTTCCCATTAAAGCAAATAAAATATTTTTTATTCCTTTTTCATTTAGAATTTTAATTGCGTCTATTACACATTTTATGTCATAGCTATGTCCCAAAGTTCCTATATATGCAATTCTTACAACATCATCAAATGGAACAATTTCAAATTCTTTATGTGCTTTATCAAAACATTCTAAGTCTGTTCCTAAAAATACACTTAACTTTTCTTTATATTTTTTATTAACAGTTGTTGCTCTATCCGCATATGTATTAGATACCGCTACTATAGAATCTGCTCTTGAATATATATAATCTGCAGTTTTCTTCATCGGATAAAAAATTAAATTACTAATTAATGGCACATTAAACACCATTTTAAATGCTTCTGGCCATAAATCTTGTATATCTATTATAAATTTAATATTATTTTTTTCAGCATATTTGCTTGCAACTTTTGCAACATCTAATGATGGAACAGTGCAATAAATCACATCTGGTTTATCGATTGTTTCTAAGTATTTTTTTACATTCTTAGCAAATTTATGATGCGAATAAAATCTTCTTAAAGAAACATTCTTTTTGTATCCAGGTTCTTTTATTAATGTTATATTATAATTTAAGTTTAATGCCTCTTCATTTGGTTCTCTTTGTATTTTATTTTCATGCCAAAAGCTTGATGTTATTAATTCTACATCATATTTTTCCTTATCTATTAAATCTATTATATAAGTGAATCTGCTATTTCCATTTTCCCAAGGTAAAGTAACAAAATTAGCTATTATAAGGATTTTCTTTTTCATTTTAAATTTAATTCCTTTCTTGCTTCTTTTGCAAGGTACAAATAATTATCTTCTTTCAAATTTTTTTATTCCTTGCTTTTATTAATACTATTGCTTTCTATATGCTGGAAAAAACGCTTCATCTTTATCTACATTTTTTAATTTGCATAACTTATTATAAATTTCATCATTCCATATTTTTTTACCTATATAAAAGTCTCTTGTTTCTATTCTAGCAAAATTTCTTTTAAATTGATAAAGCGAATCTTCTTCTGAGTTAGAACGACCTCCACCACGATGAATTAATTCGTATCCATGTTCTTTTCCCCATACTGTTATTGCGTATTGTAATACATATTCTGGTGATAGATATAAATAATCTGTAATAGTTCCAGATAAATGTACATGTATTGTTTTATTGTATACAAAGTATAAACATACAGCAATTACTTTTTCTTCAAAAATTGCCTCTATTAGAACTATATTATCTTTGTAAAATTTTAACATATTATCAAAGTACTCATCATCAAAATAATAATAATCTGTTGCATTATTTCTACTCATTGTTTCATAATATATTTTTTTAAATGAATTTAAATCCTCTGGTGACTCTATTATTTTATATGATATTCCTTTATTAGTAGCTTGTCTTATACTTTTCCTACAATTTTTACTAAATTGAGCTTGCACTGGATCTTCGTAATCTTTTAAATTAGTTACTAATGTTTTTCTCATATAAATTGGATTATATACTTTTTCAAAATCTAAAGCATTTTCTATTACTGGATGGAATCTAATAAATTCGCTTACAATATTATTTTGCATGCAATACTCTTTAAATTTAGTTTCATAATTCTCTAATAATTTTTCTTTATTACCGAGTACAAAAATTAATTATTGGTCCTCCATAACCATATGGAGTAACAATATCAAAATACTCTTTATCATCTACTTTACTATCTATTTTTCTTTTTATAAATTGATTAGAAATTTTTCCGTTTTCATCTTCATATTCAAAGATTTCTTGAATTCCTTCTTCGCATTTTTCATACAATTTTCCATAATTTCTGTCAAAATAAAAATCTATATTTTCGTTCAATTTTTTCTCCCTTACATATTAATTTTTCAAATAATTTAAAATTAAATCTATATACCATGAAATTTGATTTTCATTATACCTTTGGTCACATACCAAAGATAATTCTTGTTCAAATATATTATTAATAGATTCTTCTAATGGCCAATGAACTGGCAGATAAACTTTATTTTCTATTAAATACTTTCTTAAAAGATTTCTTTTTTCTTTTTCTAAAATTATAGGCACAAATAAAAGTCCGTCTTTTTCGTTATAATTATCGATTAAAAACTTAATCTCTTTATTATTTTTTAATTTCTCATAAATAGTTTTACTATTCTTTATTCTAGTATTTATAATGTTTTGAATATCTATTCCCATAATTATTTTTAAAGATTCATCATCAATTGAATAATTTTTGTAATCTTCATCTAAAATTTTTCCGCTTTCGCTATATTGTTTTAAAAATACTTCTTTTGAATCTTCATTTTTCGTATTTAAATATTCTTTTTTATTCTGCATAGCAGCATTTTTTATATCTATTAATTTTTCGTTTGATTTTTTATCTAATTCTATTTCAAAATTAGATTTCATATTTACTGCAATTCCACCACTTGCAGTTGGAAACCATTTTCTTAAACTTCCTACTAAATAGTCTGAATAATTACTATATTTTTTAGTAGACAAAATACTATGTGTAATATCTTCAATTACTATTTTTCCTCTATTTTTGAATTCTTTTATATAGAAGTCCATATTTGTTGAAGAATATCCAAAATAATTCATAGCTAAAAATATATCTATATCTTCATCTAAATTTATATTATATTTTAATTCTTGATTATAATATACATCATAATACTCTACTTCTATTCCTAAATCTATAAATGGCTGTGCCATTGAATCGCAACTATATGATGGTAAATATGCTTTTCTTACTACATTTGATTTAAGTATATTTTTTAAAACATAGTATATTGATGTTCTTCCTGATAATGTAAATTTAGTATCTTTTCCAAAATTCCAAAAGTCAGAATTATTACATATTAAATTTTCATCACAAGTCCAATATTCACTACCTATTTCCATTTTTTTCCTCCAAAAATTATTAAACAAATAATTTAACATTCACAATTTTCAAAGAATTGTTATTTAACTAGGCAAACAAATTTGAAATTAATAAGGTGTACTTTGTGTACTCCGTTTAATTTCAAATGAAGTTTAACGACGTTAAATAGCAATTATTTGGAAATTAAGCCCTCCAGTCTATAAGAACTTCAATAATATTATTAGAAAAACAACAATAATTACTATTTGAATTTCTAATTTCATTTTTTAATTTATCATCATTAGATAACAAAATACTTTTTTCAGATAATATATTTTTTATTTGAGACTTCTCTACCTCAATAATTTCTGAGAAAATATTTGTATCTATTTTGTGTTCTTTAAAATATTTAAGCGATTTTTCTTTATTTTCTACTAACAAATTAATCTTTATATTTTTATTTATGCATTGGTATAAATACATCATTACAAACGTATTTACCTTATCCAAATGTTCAAAACAAGATTTAGAATCTATATAAACAGTAGTATATTCTAAACCTAAAGAATATTTTCCAAAGAATTCTTTATCTGCCTCTATACTAATATTATTAAATGTTATTTCTACATCTTCGCCTTCTAAGTCTTTTAAAGCAAGCACTGGTAAATTAACATCTAAACATCTACTCAAGCTAAAAGCTCCTGGAAGTCTTGTTGCAATTTCTAATAATTTAAATTTTCCATTTACATCTTTTTTTATTTGGAAAAACCAACAACCTCTAAATTCTATTTCTTTATTTAAACTTTCTGCAATATATCTTATTTCATCATCTAATTCTATTCTTCTAGCATGCACATCAATTCCTGCAAGCATTCTGTCTGTAGCTCTTGGATTGCAGAATAATAATTTCCTATCTTTATTTGTAAAACAATCAATTGTAACCTCGTCTCCTGGTAGATATTCACAAATTATCATATTGGGTTCACTTGCGTATAAGTCTAATTCATTTTTATTATTAACTTTATAAGCATTTCTTGCACCTTGATCATCATCTTTTTTTACAAATACTGGATACTCAGTTACCTCTTCTTTTTTATAAGTTTTAGTAACAAAATTATAATCTTTCATTTTTTCATAAGTCTTTGTTTTATATCTACAAAGTATTGCTGTTTCATAAGGTGAACATACTGGTATTGCATTAATTTTATCTTTATTTTCTTGCAAGAACACACACATATCTTCATGTGTTGGTATAATATATTTAATATCATATTTTTCTATGTTTTTATTTAAAATGCTTATAAAATTTACATCATTCATTTTTGGAATATCATCAATGTAATTTTTATAAACATAAACTCCATGATTTTTATATATTGAAGTTCCCCATATTTCAAACTCTTCATTATCTTTTAACGCCACATTCATGTCTGTTCCAGTAAGTGCTCCACAAGATAATACTAATACTCTTTTTTTCATATTTTCCCTTTCTATTTAGAGGTATTTTCTTGATTTCTTCTATATTCATCAAAATCTATTACGCTTCCTGTTCCAGTAACTACAACATCTTCTTTTTTTATAACTTTGTAAAATGTTTTAAAAAGAATTTTTAAGTCATTTATAAAAGTAATATTATTTACATATTCAATATCATAAGCAAATCTATCTTCCCAATTTAAGACGTTTCTACCATTTATTTGAGCAAGACCTGTAAGTCCAGGTCTTACATCATGCCTATGTTTTTCTGTTTCGTTGTAATAAGGTAAATAACATACAGCAAGTGGTCTTGGGCCAATTAAACTCATTTCTCCTTTTAAAATATTAACTAATTCTGGAATTTCATCTAAGCTTGTTGCTCTTAAAATTTTTCCGAATTTTGTTAATCTTTCACTATCTGGAAGTAATTTTCCATTTTCGTCTTTCTTATCTGACATACTTCTAAACTTATATAATTCAAAAATTTCCCCATCTTTTCCTGGACGTTCTTGTTTAAAAATTACAGGAGCTCCAAGTTTTATTCTAACTAATATTGCTACTACTAATATTACTGGTGATAAAATAATTAGTCCTAATAAACTAATTACTATATCTAAAAATCTTTTAAAAAATTTCTTATACATAAATACTTCTCCTAAAGTTACTAAATTAATTTATTTAAAATAAGCTTTTTATAATTTCAATAACTTTATTTTGTTCTTCCTCAGTCATTTTTGTATCTGAAGGTAAGCAAACTCCTCTACCAAATAAGTCTTCTCCAACACTTATTCCTTCATCATTATGATTTACAAAATCATATTTTTCAAATATTGGTTGCATATGCATTGGTTTCCATACTGGTCTTGATTCTATATTTTCTTTTTCTAAAGCTTCAATTATATCTAAATATTTAACTTTTGAATTTTCTTTTAATGTTAATGCTGATAACCATTGATTTGATCTTTCATCTTCATTTTCTGGCATCATTTCTATTTCTTCTATATCTTTAAATCCTTCTTTATATTTATTAAATATTTCGTTCTTTTTAGCAACTCTTTGCTCTAACACTTTAACTTGTCCTCTTCCAATTCCAGCTAATACATTACTCATTCTATAATTATATCCGATTTCAGAATGTTGATAATGTCGAGCTGGATCTTTACTTTGAGTTGACCAGAAACGAGCTTTAGCAATTCCTGCTTCATCATTAGAAACAAGCATTCCTCCACCTGTTGTTGTTATTATTTTATTTCCATTAAATGAAATAGCTCCATATTTTCCATATGTTCCTAAATATTTCCCTTTATATATTGTTCCTAATCCCTCTGCTGCATCTTCTAAAATTGGAACATTATGTTTTTCACAAATTCTTACAATTTCTTCCATTCTTGCTGCTCTACCATATAAATGAACTACTACAACTGCTTTTGGAGTATATTTTTCAAATGCTTTTTCTAATGCTTTTGGGCTCATATTCCAGGTTGAAGGTTCAGAATCTATAAATACTGGTGTTGCATTTTGATATATAATTGGATTTACACTTGCAGAAAATGTTAAATCAGATACAAATACTATATCATCTTTTTCTACTCCTAATGCCTTTAATCCTAAATGTATAGCAGATGTACCACTACCTAAAGCTACACTTGCCTTAACTCCTAAATATTCTCTTATTCCTTCTTCAAACTTATTTATATTTTCTCCAACAGTTGATAACCAGTTTGTATCAAATGCTTCCTTTACATATTTTTCTTCGTATTTTTCCTCTGACATGTGAGGTGATGCTAAGTATATTTTTTTCATTTTATCCTCCTTATTCGTTGAAAAATAATTGACATTTGGCGTCGTTAAATTTTCATTTGCCTAGCCAAATATTCAATTCTTTTTCAACTTATTTTTGTTTTTGATTTACTTCCTCTGGTTCCTTAAAAGTAGGAACGATTTGTTTGAATGTATTTATAACTTCAACTTTATTTATTTCTTCTTTTTCTAATAATTTATTTAAAGAATCTAATTTTTCATTTATGTTTTCCATTGTTATATCTAATGGTTCTGCAACAAATATTTTGTTATGAGCAGTTTTTTCTAATCCTTCTTCTCCCATTAAAAGTTCTTCATATAATTTTTCTCCTGGTCTTAATCCTGTAACTTTTATTTCAATATCTTCATTTGGAACAAACCTGAAAGTTTTATAAGACTTACTGCTAAATCATATATTTTAACAGGTTCTCCCATATCTAATACAAAAATTTCTCCACCATCTGCATAAGTCATTGCTTGTAATACAAGCTCAACTGCTTCTGGAATTGTCATAAAAAATCTTGTTATTTCTTTATGAGTTACTGTTACTGGTCCACCTTCTGCAATTTGCTTTTTGAATAATGGAACAACAGAGCCATTACTTCCTAAAACATTTCCAAAACGTACTGCTGCAAACTCTGTTTTGCTTACTTTGTTTTTAGCTTGTACTATCATTTCGCACATTCTTTTTGTTGCACCCATGATATTAGTTGGATTTACAGCTTTATCTGTTGAAATTAAAATAAATCTTTTTACTTCAAATTCATCACATGCATTTACTACATTATATGTTCCAAAAATATTATTTTTTATAGCTTCTAATGGACTATTTTCCATTAATGGAACATGTTTATGAGCAGCTGCATGAAATACTAAATATGGTTTGTACTTTTCAAAAACTTGATTTAATCTTTTTTTATCCCTAACACTTGCAATTACAGCGTCTATGTGCATTTTTGGAAATTTAAATTTTAGTTCTTGTTCTATATCATACAAATTGTTTTCATAAATATCTAGCATTACTAGTTTTTGTGGCTTATATTTTACTATTTGACGACAAAGTTCTGAACCAATTGAACCACCTGCGCCAGTAACTAAAATTACTTTTTCTTTTATTAGGTTTTCTATGTTTTTATTGTCTAATTTAATTGGGTCTCTTCCTAAAATATCTTCTATTTCAACATCTCTTAAATTTTCTATTAATTTCTTTTCTCTAATTATTTCGTTCATTCCTGGAAGGATTCTAACTTTTGCATTTGTTTTTTGACAAATATTTAAAATTTGTTTTTTGTTTTCATTATCTATATTTGCAATTGAAAAGAATATTAAATCAACACTATTTTCTTTGCATATTCTTTCTATATCGTTTCTATTTCCTATAATTTTCACACCAGACACTGTATAGTTTAATCTTTTTTTATTATCATCTATAATTCCAATTATATTATATTTTTCTTGCATACGAACATTTATTGTTTTTATAATTTCGTGAGCTGCATTTCCTGCACCGATAATAATTAAATTTTGCTTTCCATCTTCTTTTTTCTTGTTTATATTAATTCCTTTATTTGCTATATCTAAAACTAAAATATATCTAGCAATTATTCTGTATGAAATCATCATAAATCCAATAAATAAACCTGCTAATATAATTAGTTTTGAAGATGCTATATGAAGTCCAAAAAATTTCCTTAAAACACAAACAATTATTGATGAAATCATACTTAATGCAAAATATTTTAAGTAATCTTTACCTTCCTCATATCTTATTATACTTTTGTAGCTTTGTGTTAGTTGAAATACAAGTTGATATATGATTACTGAAATTATTATTGTTCCTGATATTCTATAAGCATAATAAGGAGATACTTCAAATAATGTTGTATCTGTTGTTAAAATTGCTCCTAAATAATACGCAATAGCTATACAAAAAATATCCATTACTATTAGTATTGCTGTTCTATATTTACTTAATTTTTTAATTCTTTCCATTTTTTTACTATTCCCCATATTTTAAATTATTATTACTTTCTCTATGGCTTAAAAAGCCCTTACTTCTTTATTCTTATGTAAAAATTAAGTTCTATACTTTGGAAAATATGTATTTTCTTCGCTCTTTGTAATTTTAACTAGCTCGTTATATATTTTTTCTTGTCTTATTTTACTTCCAACATAATAATCTAATCCCTTATTTTTAGTAAAAGACAATTTGAATTTTCGCAAGTCATCTGAAACTGTTGCTCCACCTAAATGAAATTTTTCTTTGCCATTTTCTTTTCCCCAATTCGCCACTTCACTTAGTATTAAACTGTTTCCATTCAAATATGTATATTCATAGTCATTTGCCGAATATAAGTAATGCAATTGTTTATCCTGATAAACAAAAATACTTGAAGAAATTATTTTATTTTCAAATACAGCATTTGCAATAAAAACATTTCCTTTTAAATATTCAAAATGTTTTTTCAAGAATTCAATAGATAACTGGTAGTACTCACTTATATCATTTTTTAAAATTGTATTTTGATATAATCTATGAAAATCTTCAACTGTATTTCCATCAAAATCAAACTCTACAGTTACTCCTTTTTTTATTGCACTTCTAATACAATTTCTTCTTTTACTACATATTTCATCCATAAATACATCTTTTACTGTTAAATCTATATAAATTGTTGGTTTGTTTAATTTTAAATTATATATTTCTCCAAAATCTAGATAATTTTTAAACCAAGGTGAAAATCTTATGTATTCTGCAATTATATTATTTTCTTCGCAATATTCTTGAAATTTCTTATTAAATTTTTTAACAATTTCTTTTCTATTTTCGATATTTCCTACTATTAGTGGACCATTAAAACCATATACTGTGACAATATCGTAGTAATCGTTATTGTTTATTTTTATATCTATTTTTCTTTTTATAAATGGATATATAATTTTTCCATTTTCAAATTCTAATTCAAATTTTTCTGGAATTCCATTTTCTTTCTCAGCATATAATTTGCACCAATTTTCTAAATAGTATATATCTGGTATTGTTAACATTTTATGCGCCTTCTTTACAATTTCTAAAATCTTTTTAGATTCTATCATTATATACTACTTTTTTCAATAAAAAACATTCGTTATCTACAAAAAATTCACATTTTATTTTATCTTTTATGACACAAAAAAGAACTATGTAAACATAGTCCTTTTTTCTAATATTAATTTTATTTCATTAAATATTCTGGATGTGCTATATACCAATCTATTGTTTTTACAATTCCATCTTTGAACATTGTTTTTGGTTCCCATCCAAATTCATTTTTTAATTTTGTTGGATCTATTGCATATCTATAATCATGACCTTTTCTATCTTCAACATAAGAAATTAAAGATTCTGGTTTTCCAAGTCTTTCTAATATTAATTTAACAATTTCAATATTTCTTTTTTCATTGTGTCCACCAATATTATATCTTTCACCTTTTTTACCTTCATGTAAAATTATATCTATTTCTT
>JAAGKN010000849.1_pt1 | contig 112557 bp, 124 predicted proteins | sample 6206371 | NCBI WGS metagenome assembly JAAGKN01 (sample SAMN11533720, study PRJNA540317) | gut metagenome | isolation source: fecal pellets from male and female animal of same cohort | host: Peromyscus leucopus | place: USA:CA | collected 2017
TTTGTATGACAGATGATTTAAGAGAGGCTTACGACCATGATTTAGCTTGGAAGGAAGAGTGTAAAAGGCAAGGTCTTGCCGAAGGACGAGAAGAAGGCCGCGAACAAGGACATGCTGAAGGAAGAGAACAAGGACGTGCCGAAGGTATAGAAGAAGGCAAAAAAGAAATAATTAATAATATGCTTTCTAACGGAATAGCAATAGAGAAAATAAGTACAATAACAAATCTCTCACCAGAAGAAATAAAAGAAATATTAAAGTAAATCGCATTGATTTACTTTTTTTATATTTTAAACACAAACATTTGTTTATAACGTGTCGAAAATATGATATATTAATATAGAAGAGTGGTGAAAATATGGAAAAGATATATGCTTCTATTGATTTAAAATCATTTTATGCATCAGTCGAATGTAAAGAAAGAAATTTAAATCCTTTAACTACAAACCTAGTAGTTGCAGACTCTACAAGAACTGAAAAAACTATATGTCTTGCTGTATCTCCTTCATTAAAACAATATGGAATTGGTGGAAGAGCTCGACTTTTTGAAGTAATGCAAAAATTACGAGAAATAAATAGAGAAAGAAAATATAAAAATAAAATAAATAATTTTATCGGAAAATCATATGATAACGAAGAATTAAAAAATAATCCAAGACTTGAAGCAAGTTATATTATCGCTCCTCCAAGAATGGCTCATTATATGAAATACAGTACAGACATCTATAATGTATACTTAAAATATATCGCTCCAGAGGACATTTATGTTTATTCTATAGATGAAGTATTTTGTGATATTACCAAATATCTAAATCTTTATAAGTTAACACCTGAAGAATTAATAACTAATATGATAGTTGATGTCTACAATACAACTGGCATAACAGCAACTGCTGGAATAGGAACGAATATGTATTTATGCAAAGTTGCAATGGACATTTTAGCTAAACACGCAGAACCCAACAAAGAAGGAGTCAGAATTGCTCGTCTTGATGAAATGACATATCGTAAATTTTTATGGTCACATAAACCACTAACGGATTTTTGGCGTGTTGGTGCTGGTTATGCTAAGAGATTACAAGAACATAACATTTATACAATGGGAGATATTGCCAGATGTTCTTTATATAATGAGGAATTGTTATATAAACTATTTGGTGTTAATGCTGAACTTCTAATCGACCATAGTTGGGGGTACGAACCTACAACTATAAAAGATGTAAAATCATATAAGCCAGAATCTAAAAGTCTTTGCTCTGGTCAAGTATTATTATGCCCATATGATTACGAAAAGACCAAAATAGTAATTAAAGAAATGGCTGAGAGTATAAGCTTAGATTTGGTTGCTAAAAAATATATAACAGATCAACTCGTTCTTCACATCGATTATGATATAGAATGTTTAACTAATCCAGAATATAAAAAGTATTATTACGGTGAAATAGTTACAGACAGATATGGTAGAAGTGTTCCAAAACCAGCCCATGGAACACATCGTTTAAAAAAGAAAACATCATCGACTAGACTCATTACTGAAGGATTTTTAAAACTATACGACAGCATAATTAATAAACAAATGCTTATCAAAAAAATAAATATTTATGTAGCCAATTTATCAAATGAAGATTCGATAATTAATGAACCTAAAATCGAACAATTTGATTTATTTACCAATTATGAAGAAATAGAAAGAAAAGAAAAAGAAGAGAAAGAAGAACTAGAAAAAGAACATAAAGTTCAAAAAACTTTACTAGAACTAAGAAATAAATTTGGAAAAAATGCAATCTTAAAAGGAATTAACCTTGAAGATGGTTCTACTAAAAAAGAAAGAAATAGTCAAATAGGAGGACACAAAGCTTAGGAGGTAACTTATGATAGAAACTCATGAATATGATGATATAATTAATTTGCCACATCACGTATCTAAAACTCACAAACAAATGAGTATGGAATCACGTGCTGCGCAGTTCGCACCTTTCGCTGCATTAACTGGTCACGATGAAGCAGTAAAAGAAACAGAAAGACTTACCTGTAGTAAGAAAATAATTGATGAAAATTACAAAAGCATTTTAGATGAGAAAATTATTTCAATACAAAATAATATAAAAAAACACCCTTTAGTTTCAATTACTTATTTTATTCAAGATGACAAAAAAGATGGTGGAAAATATAATACTATAACTGAAAGAATAAAAAAAATAGATACCTTTGAAAGAATAATTATTCTAATGGATAAGACAAAAATAAATTTTCAAGATATACTAGATATCTACGAAGAGAAGGAGTATGAGTAATATGGAATTAATAGTTAAAAAGTTTAATGAACTTACTAATCAAGAATTATATGAAATACTAGAATCAAGAGCCTCTATATTTATAATAGAACAAAACATCAATTACAATGATTTAGATAGAATTGATTATAATAGTTATCACTTTTTCTTTAAAAAAGATGATAAAGTCATTGCTTATTTACGAGCTTTTTATGAAGATGAAAACAAATATGCATTAAGAATCGGAAGAGTTTTAACTAAAAATCATGGAAAAGGAATAGGTAGAGAATTACTAAATAAATCATTAATTTATATTAAAGAAAATATAAAATGCAATATAATATGTATGGATGCTCAAAAACATGCTATTGGTTTTTATGAAAAATTTGGTTTTATTGTAACATCAAATGAATTCTTGGAAGAAGGCATTTTGCATGTTAAAATGAAATTAGAAGTAAAGTGAGGTAAATATGAAAAAAGTATTTTTAAAAACAAAAGATAACTACGAACTTGAACTACATATATTTGAAGTTAAAAACTCAGAATCAGTTGTTCAAATCATTCACGGAATGGAAGAACATCAAGAACGCTATGAACCATTTATTAAATTTTTAAACAAAAATGGTTTTAGTGTTGTAAGTTCAAATATGAGAGGACATGGGATTAATGCACCTGATTTAGGTCATTTTAAAGATAATAAAGGTTATATAGAGCTTATTGAAGATCAAAAACTTATAACTTCTTATATTGAAGAAAATTTCGAAAATCAAGATATTTACATTTTTGCTCATTCTATGGGTACAATCATAACTCGTGTCTTATTAGAAGATTATTCGAATCACTACAGAAAAGTAGTTTTATCTGGCTATCCAAATTACCAAAGTGCATCACATATCGGAATAATCGTATCAAACTTTATAAAACTTGTACGTGGACCAAAATATAAATCAAAACTATTAAGTAATTTAAGCGTGGGTCAATTTAATAAAAAAATCACGAATCCAAAAACCGATTATGATTGGGTTTGCAAAAATGAAAAAGTAATAGAAGAATATATAAACGATCCATTCTGTGGTATTGGTTTTACTTGTTCTGCCTATAATGACTTATATCATTTAGTAATAAAAATGCACCAACCTAAAAATTATAAAAACATTAACAAAAATCTAAAATTTCTAATGATAAGAGGTTTAGAAGACCCATGTGTAGGAGAAAATAAAGGTGCTGAAGATTCACGCCGTATTTTAAAAGAATCAGGATTTACCAATATAAAATTCATAGATTATCCAAATATGCGTCACGAAATACTAGGTGAAGAAAATAATGAACAAGTATATAATGACATTCTTGAATTTTATCTAGAAAAATAAAATTATAATTGTCAAATAATTATAACAGAGTTAATATATACTTAAACAGAAAGGAAGAAGAAAATGAGAAGATATCATATTTTAAGATTTGATATATGGCTTTGTTTATTATTTAGTGTTTTACTTGCTACTGGGGCAGGAAAAATTGCCACTAATATTTTAGAAAAGAAATATGAAACCTATACAGAAGAACATAAAGTTGACGCTAATGAAATAGGCGGTATCGCTAAAGAAGATGTTTTTAGAGCAGAAAGTATTGAAGATCTTCTATCACACGATACTTTTACAATAGTATCTCCAGGTATCGAATATAGAAATAAAGGTGCTGGATATTATAAAGGAATGTATTTATATGCCGTTACATTACCATCTGGTGAAAAAGTAGCAGCACGTGTTAACAGTGATAGCGTGACTCATGAAGGTGATTCAATCTATTCAGGAGACTCTATTCTTCCTGTAGGACGTATTATTGAAGCTGACTTGAGTAGTGAAGAAACATTTATTAGTCAAATAGAATATCGTGAAAAACTAGATCGTAAAGATTTCTATATTGATATGGTAGGAGAGGCCGAAGTAATATCAGATGAATATTACGTTGATGGAACTGCAATATTAATAGAATTGTTAGTTGTTGTTATAACATTCCCAATCTTCCACACAATAGGTTCAAAAATAGGAATATTTCCATACATTTTTCCCCCAAAAGAAAAAGTAAAAACAGAATAACAAAATCATAATTAATAAAGTAAATCAAAAGATTTACTTTTTAAATGCTATAATAAATTAAATTCTCGTTTTACGTCCTGTATTTTAAATACAAAAAATTATAGTATTAGTTTTGAAAGGAGATATTTTTATGAATCAGAAAAAAATTGGTGAATTCATTGCAAAAATTAGAAAAGAAAAAAAACTAACTCAAGAAGAATTAGCAACTAAAATAGGAGTAAGTAATAAAACAATTTCTCGTTGGGAGAATGGCGTAAATATGCCCGACTATTCTTTATTAAAGCCTCTATCTAATGAACTTGGTATAACAATAAATGAACTACTAAGTGGTACGAAGATAAAAAAAGAAAAAATAATAGAGGAATATGAAAATAATTTAGTAAATGTATTAAAAGAATATAAAAAAATGAAAAAAATCAAAAATATTATTTTTATGATTACGTGCATTCTATTATATTTTGTCATAATGCTAATCCTTATAAATGTTATTCCTAGCTTTATAATGAAAAATGCTAAAGTATTAGTTAATACTGATATTACAAAATATAACGAATTTATAGGGAGTTCGGCTGAGGAAAAATACAAGAATAAATGGGGGATGGACGAATCAATATTTCCAGACTCTATAACAAACAATATGAAAGTCGAAGATTATAAAATGGTTTATTATAATCCATGGGACGCCCAATATCTTTCTTACTTAATTGTAGAATATAACAACGAAGATTACGAGAAAGAAATTAATAGATTAGAATCATATAATTCGACAGAATATATAGGCTATTATAATGTTACTGGTTTCACAAATTACAAGTTAGTTGCTATAACAGCTGATAAATACCAAGGCTTTATATATGCTTTAACTGATAACAATAATAAGATTATCTACGTTGAGTTAATCTTTTGTAATTATTTTTATGATTTAAATTATAAGGAATATATCAATAACGATTATTTACCAAATGGTTTTGATGCTACCAAGAATAATGAATATAGAAAACAACTGCTAAAAGTCGACAATTAAGTTTGCATTTTTATGTTATAATCATACTATAAATAAAAAAGAAGTGATAGTATGACCCTAAATGACCTTATTAGAAGAGCTCATAAATATAAAGGATTAGACCTTGATTGTTATGATAATAAAAAAATAAATAAAAATTTAATAGAACTACTTACTATCTGCATAAATAAAAATATTAAAATAAATCTCTCAGAAAGAGACATCATTAGAATAATAAATATTTATTATTCTATAAACGGAAAATACTATGACAAATTCATAACTGATGTTATAAATCTGTCAAGAAGAAAAATAGATATAAAGAAAGTATATGAATTATTATAAAAACACTAACGTTTTTTGTTAGTGTCTTTTTTATTACTTTGATGACATTTAAGGGTTAATGTCCTAACCGGTTTTTCAATAGATTCTGTCATATAAGTTCTAGCAATTAGCATAGCTTTATATAATTTAGGAAATTTAACAACAAATTTTTTTAATCCTTCTAAATCATCAGAAGCAAATAGAGGATTTACAGTTTTAATATATTTCATATATTCATCATAAAATGGGTTGAAATCAGTTTGCCAAGGTTTAATACCCGTTAATCCATAAGTATGTATTATCTTAGGTGCTAATTTAGCTTCGCCAACTTCATTATAACTAACATTTCTGAATTTACCGTTAAAATACATTTTAGCAACTATACCATCAAACATATAGACATGAGGAGGAATATTATAACTAACTGGCAAATCACTAATTCCATCTCTTATAGCACAATTAAATATATCTTGATCTGGATAAGTTAACTTAATTCTATCTTCTCTTAATAAATCAATAATTTTGCCTTGATAATCATTACTCATCCATTCATCAACATTAAAATATATAACTCCTGAATTATAATAAGTATCAAGATTATCTAAAGATTTACTATAATGTTTTAAACAAGCATCACGAACAGCGTGCAGACTACCATTATATTCATCTAAGCCACTTAAGTCTCCAACAGTAATTGTATCAGCATCTAAATATAGTAGATTTTCAATATTCATATTATATGGTTTTATAATATCTCCAAAAAACAATCTAGCATTAGATATCTGTGTACCATGCCAATCAGGTATATTATGTTTTCTAATATCATAATCTTCCATCGGATAAAAATAAACTTCAGTACCATTAAAATTCTTTATAATTTTTTCAACCCTCTGATAATCTTCTCTAGAAAAACCTTCACAAATTATATGTATTCTAATATTTCTAAGATTTCCATTTTCCAATAGAGAATATATTGAAGCAAGCATTATATCTATGTAACCTTTATTAGATGTAAACAAAACATCATGTTTCTTATAATTTGAATTAACTTCCATCACAAAACAACCCCTTACAAAATACTTATTGCATATTCTAACTTATCTTTTAACATAATTCAAGAAAAATAATAAAAACTAAAAATAGTTGAGTAATCATATTATAAAATGATAAAATAAATAATATGAGAGGATGAAATTTATGGAAAAAGCTAAGGTTTATTTTACAAAAGATTTGTCTCCTGAAGGATTAGTTAACATCTATAAAGCATTAGGTGTTGAACTTCCAGGAAAAGTGGCAGTTAAACTTCACTCAGGTGAAGAAGGAAATCAAAATTATGTTAAACCAGAATTTGTTAAAGATATTATTAATCATGTAAATGGTACAGTAGTTGAATGTAATACAGCATATGAAGGAGCAAGAAATACAACAGAGAAGCATATTAAACTTATGGAAAAACATGGTTGGAGTAAAAGTTTTGAAGTTGATATTATGGATGCAGAAGGACCCGATAAAGTTTTAGAAATACCTAAAGGAAAAAGAATTAATGAAAACTATGTTGGAAAGAACATAGATAATTATGATTCAATGTTAGTACTATCTCACTTTAAAGGACATCCAATGGGTGGATACGGAGGAGCAATAAAACAATTATCAATTGGTGTTGCCTCTGGAGCAGGTAAAAACTATATTCACTGTGTTGGAAAATTTGGCTCATTTGATGATATGTTCCAAGTTGATCAATTACAATTCTTAGAATCTATGGCTGATTCTGCCAGTAGTGTAGTAGAGTACTTCAATGGAAATATTGCTTATATAAATATGATGTGCAATATGAGTGTTGATTGTGATTGTTGTGCTGTTGCAGAAGACCCTTGTATGAAAGATATTGGGCTTTTAGCCTCACTAGATCCAATAGCTATTGACCAAGCATGTATTGATTTAGTTACTAATTCAGATGACCCAGGTCGTGACCATTTATTAGAGAGAATTAATTCTAGACACGGAGTTCATACTATCGAAGCAGCAGCTGAATTGGGATTCGGCACACGTGACTACGAACTTATTTCAATCGATTAAAAAAAGTAAATCAATTGATTTGCTTTTTTAATTTCACAAAATATTCATTTATATAATTACACTCTCCATGATATAATAATTACATTAATTAAGAACTTAGAAGGGACTAGAATTATGAATCAAGAACTTATTGGAAAAACCATAAAAGAAATAAGAAAAAAAGAAAATCTTAGCCAACAAAAATTTGCCGAAAAATATGGCGTAACTTATCAAGCTGTCAGCAAGTGGGAAAATGGTAAAAATATTCCTGACATTACTATATTAAAAGCCATATGTAACGATTATAATCTTGATTTAAACAATTTCTTAGAAGCTAAAATACAACCAAATAAGAAAAATACTAAATACATAATTCCAATTATAATATTTTTCTTAATTTTACTCATAATAATATTATGCATTATATTTTATTTAAATAATAAAAAAGATTTTGAATTTAAAACATTATCTTCTAGTTGTAGTAAATTCGAATTATATGGAAGCATTGCTTATAATGATTCAAAATCATCAATTTACATATCTAATATTACATATTGTGGTGGAGATGACAAAGCCAATTATCAAGAAATAGAATGTACTTTATATGAAACTAGTGATAAAACAAAAACAGAAATTAGTAAATTAAACTACTTAGGTAAAGAACCAATCACATTAGAAGAATACTTAAATGATATAAAATTCAATGTTGATAATTATGATAAAACTTGTAAAATATATAAAGAAAATTCTCTTCATTTAGAAATAAATGCTATTGATGTAAATGGAAAAACAACAACTTACAAAATCCCATTAACACTGGAGGAGAATTGTATAAATTAATCTCAACCTCAGGTTGAGATTTTTTCAACCTAAAATTTATTGAAAAAGAGACATATATATTCTAAAATAAAATCAAGAAGGAGAAATAAAAGATGAAACAAAATAAAAAATTAATAATTCTTACTACTATACTAACTATTTTATTAGTATTAGTAACAACTACTCAGATAACAAAACAACATAAGGAAAATGAAATCGAAATAGCTTTAAGCCTTATAGAGAAACAAGCTAAACTAGAAAGTGAATTTAAAATAGAAGGATATACAATCGAAAATCCAAATATTATTTTAAATCCTTATAATGCATCCCCTTTAACTGCACTTGTAGTTTTTGAAAGTGAAAATGAAGTAGCACCTACTGTTACAATTAAAGGAAAAGATAAAAACTCAACATTCACTCATACATTCGATAACACAAAGGAGCATTATCTTCCAATATATGGTTTATATGCCGATAAAGAAAATGAAATAGTAATAGAGTATGAAGAATCTGGCAAAAAAATAAGCAAAACTATTACAATCCAAACAGATAAGTTACCAGAAAACATGATATTACCAGAATCAGTAAAAGCAGACAAAAATAAATTATCTAATGATTTATATTTCTATACACCATCAAGTTTAGGCTATACTTGTGCTTATGATATAAATGGTGATGTTAGATGGTATTTATCAAATTATGCAATTTGGGATAACACAAGATTAGAAAATGGTCATTTATTAGTAAGTACAGAAAGATTAGTAAATTCCCCTTACTATATGACAGGACTATATGAAATAGATTTATTTGGTAAAATATATACTGAATACAGTCTTCCAGGGGGCTATCATCACGATTATTTTGAACTGGAAAATGGTAATCTTCTAGTAGCAAGTGATGACTTTAACAACGAATATGGAACTGTTGAAGACTATGTAGTTGAATTAGATCGTAAAACAGGAAATATAGTAAAAACATTTGATTTAAAAGAGATTCTAAATATGGAAGACGGTAAGAGTGAAAATTGGTCAAACTATGATTGGTTCCATAATAACTCTGTCTGGTATGATCAAGAAACAAATTCTATAACTTTATCAGGTCGTCATCAAGATGCAGTAATTAATATCGATTATGAAAGTGGTAAATTAAACTGGATAATCGGGGATACAACTAATTGGAGTGAAGAATACCAAAGCTATTTCTTTAAACCAGTAGGAAAAAACTTCGAATGGCAATGGAGTCAACATGCAGCAATGATTACACCAGAAGGCTATGTCTTTATTTTAGATAATGGTAATAATAAATCTAAGCTAGAATCAGAATATGTATCAGCAGAAAATAGTTATACACGCGGTGTTATGTATAAAATTGATACTACTAATATGACAATAGAACAAATATGGGAATATGGTAAAGATAGAGGAAGTGAATTCTATTCACCATATATTTCAGATGTTGATTACTTAGCTAAAAATCATTATATCGTCCACTCTGGTGGTATCGTATATGTTGATGGTAAAAACTCAAATCAGCCAGCTGGATTTAGTAATGATACAACACTTGTATCAGATACAGTAGAATTAATTGACAATAAAGTAGTATTTGAACTTATTTTACCTACAAATAATTATCGTGTCGAAAAGATGAGTATTTACACAGATAAAGATAATTTTCACTTAGGAGAAGCAACAAGATTGGGCTCACTAGGGGTAACAGAACAATCTGATAAAAAATTTGCTCCTATCATAAATAGCGTAGAAAAAGATGAAACATATGATTCTTATAATATTTCTTTAACCAAGGAAATAGATCGTTTAGTAGTAAAAGGACAATTTAAAAGAGGAACAGATGTAAAAATTATATTACATCAAAATATGAATTCCTATATTTATAAATTCCCAGTAAGTAAAAAGCCATATACCGCTTTATGTGTAGATATATTCACCGAAGAAGAAACTGAAAATGGTATTGTAGTTACCAAATACATAAATGAAGAAAACTTAAAAGGAAAATATTCTATATATCTAGAAATAGATGGTAGATTATATAATACAAACGAATACGTAGAATTTTAAAATGAAAAATAAAATAATCGTTTCAATATTTTTATTAGTATTAGTTTCAATGACAACTTACTTTTTTCTGAATCGTGATATACCAACCTTTAATAAAAATGCAACATTAAATAGTATTGAATTTAAAAATAAAGTAAATATTTATGTTTTCTGGGCAGAAGGATGTCCTCATTGTGAAGAACTATACGAATATTTAGAATTAATTCAAAAGGATTATAAAAAATATTTTAATGTTTATGGATTTGAAATATCTAAAAATAAAGAAAATAAAGATATAATGGATATGTTTAAAGTAGAACTAGGAAACAAGAAAGGTGAATACTCAGTACCATATTATATAATTGGTGACAAAAGTTTAGAAGGTTTTAGTATCGAAATGAAAGATGATATTTTAGATACTATATTAAAAGAGTATGAAAATTTAGAAGAGATAAACAAATTTGAAAACATAATAAAATAAATTTTTACAAAATAAGACAAGTGTCAAAAAATATGACAGTTGTCTTTTTCTGTATATTGTTAACCTTTTTTGAATAAGCTAAACTATATAAAGAATTGAAATAAAAAATTTCAATATTTAGGAGGAATATCAAAATGAGTAAAAAAAGTAATATTGGAGCCCTAGTTGCTGGAGCAGCAGTCGGAGTCGGAGCAGGGATTCTGCTAGCACCTAAAAGCGGTAAAGAAACTAGAAATGATTTAAAAAATAAATTCGACGAAGTAATTGAAAAAATCAAAAATATTAAAGTAAAAGATATCAGAGATGAACTTAATAAAAATGTCAAAGAACTTGAACGAGAACTAAAGAATTTAGATAAAGAACGCGTTTTAGAAATAGCAAAAAAGAAAGCAAATGATATCAAAATAAAAGCTGATGACTTAGTAGATTTAGCAATCGAAAAAGGTGAAATAGCATTCAGCAAAACTGCTGAAGAATTAAGAGAAAAAGCAATCGAAGTAACCAAAAATGTCTTAGAAAAACTAGAAGATAAATAATTATCTTCTTTTAATTATGTAAGGGTGAGTAATATGCAATTAATAAGTAAATATTTTTTATATTTTACCATATATTCTTTCATTGGTTGGTCAATGGAAGTAATATGTAAACTTTTTGAACAAAAAAAGTTCGTCAATAGAGGATTCTTAATTGGACCCATATGCCCCATTTATGGATATGGAGTCCTAGCAATAATAATATTAATTGGTAATTCAACAAACGATATACTAGCAGTATTTTTAAAATCATTACTAGTTTGTTCACTATTAGAGTATTTCACTTCATACTTTATGGAAAAACTCTTTAAAGCAAGATGGTGGGACTACAGTAGAAGAAAATATAATATCAATGGACGTATTTGTCTAGAAACAATGATTCCCTTTGGTATTTTAGGATGCTTAGTCGTATATATTATTCATCCATTAATTATCAAATTAGTAAGTTTCTTAAATCCAACACTTACTATTATCATATCTATAATATTATTTATAATTTACTTAGTAGACAATGCAGTATCATTTAATGTTATGAATAAAATAAAAAAAGAAATCAAAAAACAAACTATAGATAGTACAGAGATTATTCGTAAAAAAGTTCTAGAATGGATAGATTCAAATTCAATACTATATAGACATATTAAAAATGCATATCCTAAATTTAAGATTTATTCTAAAGTAGCAAACAAAAGAAATAAAGATTAGTTCTGCTAAGCAGAACTTTTTAATTGTTCAAAATATGTTATAATTTCTTTTAGGAAGTGATAATATGTCAAATCTAACCAAAAGAGCCTTAGCTGAATCTTTAAAAACTAAAATAAAAGAAAAAGATTTATCAGAAATAACAATAACTGAACTAACTGATATGTGTGGCCTAAAAAGACAGACTTTCTATTATCACTTTAATGATATATACGATTTATTAAAATGGCTATATACAAACGAAATCATCGAAGAAATAAAAGATGACCACACATATAATTCTTGGCAAGAATGTTACTCATATATATTTGAATATATCAAAAAAAATAAAGATTTAATACTTAAAACATACAATTCTATAGCTAAAGATTATTTTCATAACTTTCTAAATAAACAAACTAAAAATTTCATCTCTAATGTAATAGAAGAAAAAACATCAACCATTAATGCTGATGAAAATACTAAAAACTTCTTATCAAATTATTATAAAAATGTCTTGATTGGTTTTATAAAAGATTGGATAGAAGAGGGGATGACGGAAGAACCATCTGCCTTAATAAAAAAAGTAGATTGTATCCTAGAAGGAAGCATTGAATTATATTTCAAAAATTCAGTTAAACTAAATAAGTAGAAATACTTATTTTTTCTTACGAAAATGTAAGCTTATTGTAAGAGAAATAATGGTATAATAATTACTAAGTGAGGTGTACTAAATGAAAAAAATCCTAATAGTAGAAGATGATAAAACTATCAGTAAAGAACTATCGAATTTGTTATCTTCATCTAACTACGAGCCAATCGAGTTAACTGACTTTTCTAACTCCTACGAAGAAATAATATCAAAGAGTCCAGATTTAATTCTTTTAGATATCAATCTTCCATATGTAAATGGCGAGACCCTACTTAGTAAAATAAGAAAAACTTCAAATGTTCCAATCATTATGGTAACTAGTAAAAATACTGAAATTGACGAAGTCTTATCTATGTCATATGGGGCAGATGATTATATAACTAAACCTTATAATCCAACTATTCTCCTTCTAAGAATAAACGCTATATTTAAACGTCTAGAAAATACTAGTGATACAATTACATATAAAGACTTAACAATTAATATGCAAAAAGGAATTATCAAAAAAGGTGAAGAAGAAATAATACTAACTAAAAATGAGATGATTATATTTAACTATCTTTTAACTCACCAAGATAAAATAGTTACTAGAGATGAATTAATGACAGATCTTTGGAATAATGATGAATACATAAATGATAATGCTCTAACTGTAAATATAAGTAGGTTAAGAAGTAAACTAAAAAGTATCGGACATGAAGATGCTATCGAAACTAGAAAAGGAATAGGTTACATATTATCATGAAATTTACTGATTACATAAAAGATAAATTATATACAATCATTACTTATATAATATCATTATTAATCATCATTATGTTATTAATAGCTTTTAAAACACCTAAAAGTTTAAATGTCGCACTTATTTCTATCTTTACTGTTTTTTTAATAACAAATCTTCTAATAGATTATTTTAGAAAAGCTAAATTCTACAAAGACTTACTAGGCAACATAGATAATCTAAAAAAAGCTTATCTTGTCTTAGAAACCTTAACAAAGCCTAACTTCTATGAAGGAGAACTATTATATCAAGCATTATACGAAATAAATAAATCTATGGCTGAAGAAGTCGCTTTTTTAGAATCCCAAACTCAAGACTTTAAAGAATATATCGAAATGTGGATTCATGAAGTTAAAATACCAATATCTTCCCTTATTTTAATGGCTCATAATCATAGTGACCAGTTTGATAAAAAATCTATCGAACAAATAAGAAGAATAGAAGATTATGTTGATCAAGTATTATATTATGTAAGATCGGAAAACGCTGAAAAAAGATTACCTTATTAAAGAAACTAAACTAAGTAAAATAATAAGTAATGTTGCCTTAAAAAATAAAGATGATTTCTTAGAAAATAAAATAGATTTAATAGTAGAACCCAATAGTGCAATAGTCTACACAGACTCTAAATGGTTAGAATTCATTCTTAACCAAATAATTAATAATAGTATCAAATATCACAATAAAACAAATTCATGCATAAAAATATCCATAGAAGAGAATAAAGATATAATAAACCTTATCATTGAAGATAATGGTATAGGAATCGGGCCAAGTGATCTACCAAGAATATTTAATAAAACATTTACAGGTAAAAATGGTAGAGGTATCGCTAAATCAACAGGTATGGGTTTATTTATTGCCAAGAATCTATGCACTAAATTAGGTCATAAAATATCAGTAGACTCCAAAGTAAACAGCTACACCAAAGTAACAATATCATTTTATAAAAACACATTCTATGATGTAATAAAATAGCATTTATTACAACACAAATAAAAACTATGATATAATTTAATACATATTAGAATTTATATAAATGACATTTATTTATATATAAAAGTGGAGTAGAATATGGATCAATTAAAGATAGGAAAGTTTATCGCAGAAATGCGCAAATCAATAGGATTGACTCAAGACGAGTTAGGAGAAAAATTATTTATTAAAGGCCAATCAGTGTCAAAATGGGAAAGAGGAGTTAATCTTCCAGATGCCTCAATTCTACTAGAGTTAAGCGAAATACTGAATGTTAGTGTAACAGAAATTTTAAGAGGAGAAAAAATTGATAGTAATAATAAAGATAATAAAACTAAATCTTTATCTCCAGAAATAATTAAATATGTCAAAAGGAAGCAAGACAAACGTTTAGCAAGAAGATTAATGATTTTAATAGTTGCATTAATTTTTATCGTACCGATTTTATTCTTATATAGTATAAATAATTATAATAAATTTAATATATATTCTTTAGAATGTGGCCATGATGATCTAACAGTAAAAGGAATGATAATATTTAATCCGACAGAGAAGTTTATAAGAATTTCTGGTATAGAGTATAATGATATTTATATAAATACAGACTCTGAAATAAAAGCAAAAAACATTATGATAAAAATTGGAACAGATGATAGAACCTTTTTAGAATATGGAAATATAGATACTGATGTTGAAAAATTAGAAGTTAAAAGCATTAACGAATTATTAGATACTATTTTTGTAAACAACTTTGAGCCAATAAAGAAAAGCGAATATTCTATTTTAAAAAGTGATATAAAAAAATTAATTATTTCACTAATCTACATTGACGAAAATGATGAAAAGCAAATTTTAGAATACAAATTAGATGCAGTAGAAGAATTTTCTAACAATAAATTGTTCTATAAGTAAACTTTTGAAGTTATTCACTCAAAAATATTGAAGCTTTATAAGCTACCAATGGAAAGTAATGAAAAATCATTATTTTCTTTTTTTTATTTTCAAAGTCCATATATTAAGTAAAAATTTTGAATATTATAAGTGACTTTCAAGTTTGTTTATGACTTAAAAAGTTTATTATTAAAACTAACTTTATGAGTTCTGTATTGTGCCATAAAGCTATTGTACAATGAACTTGGAACTGAAGAAAAGTTCCTAGAAGAAAGTGAGAAAAATGAAAAAAGAAGAAAAAACAAACAAACAAATTATTAAAGAAGGCGGTGAGACAAGAGCTACTGAATATTGGCAATATCCTGTTAACTATATAGGAGTAACACAATATCCTCATCAAGGTAAATGCATTGATTTTGGATGGAACGCTAGTGTAGGTGGACCAGATAATGAACCAGTATATGCATGCTTTTCTGGTACTATTATTTATAGTCAATGGCAATCAACAGGTGGTAATGTTGTATATATACAGCATGCTAATGGGATAAAAGCATCATATGGTCATTTAAAGACTTCACTTGTTAAAAAGGGTGATAAAGTTACTCAAGGACAACAAATAGGAATTATGGGAGACACTGGTTCAGCTGCAAGTGGCGTACACTTACATTTTGGCTTATATAGTACTAATTTAAGTGACTATCTACATAATTCTGACTTAGATCCATTCGATTATTTATACGTACATGCTAAATTTCAAACATTATCAGCTTCTACACAAAGCAATTACAAAAATAAATTACAATATTATCCACCTACTTGGCAATATCCAGTTAATTATATAGGAGTAACACAATATCCTCATCAAGGTAAATGTATTGATTTTGGATGGAATGCCAGCGTAGGAGGACCAGATAATGAACCTGTATATGCTTGTGCAGCAGGTACTGTAATATATAATCAATGGCAAAATACAGGAGGGAATGTAGTTTACATTCAACATGATAATGGTATGAAATCATCATATGGTCATTTAAAAGAGTCTCTAGTTAAAAAAGGTGATATAGTGGCACAAGGGCAACAAATAGGTATTATGGGTGATACAGGTTCAGCTGCTACAGGTGTACATTTACATTTTGGATTATATAGTGCTAGTTTATCTGATTGGTACCATGATTCAGACCTTAATCCATTTGATTATTTATATGTACATACTAACTTTCAAATAGTAGCTCCAGCAACAGTTAGCAAGTATGGAAACAATATATTATATTATCCGCTTAGAAGTGAATCTGAAATAAATCCAGATGAATCAAAAATAAGATACGTATACAATGTCGATGATGAAGGTTTAGTAGTTCGAACATCTCCTGGAGGATCAAATTCAGGAGAACTATTACAAACTGCTACTAAAGTTACGGTATATGAAACGAGTGGAAATTGGAGCCGCATTGGAACAAATAAATGGGTATATAGCTCATATCTTTCTACAATCTGTCCTACATATTATGTAGTAAAAGGAGCAGATTCAGAAGGATTAAATGTAAGAAACCAAGCTAGCACATCAGGGCAAATATTAAATACAATAAAAAATGGACATAGAGTTCAAATTTATGCAACGAGTGGAACTTGGGCTAAAGTAAGTAAAGACGAATCTAGATGGTGCAGTAAAAATTATTTAGTATTAGGAAACTAAAAATTAACTTTTATAAAATACTAACGAATAGTGTAAAACTATTCGTTTTTTATATTCAATATCTTTTTACTATGATACAATAAATATATATAAAATATAAAGATAAAATTATACTAAAATCATTTATTACTTTAAAGTAAATTTCTTGCTTTCACCGAGACAGAGCTTTATATTTTATGGAAGAGGTGAAAAAAAGAAACCATAAACGTATAAATTTATAAAGAAAGATTAAGGTGAAAAGATGAAAAAAAAATTACTAGTATTTTCAGCATTTATTATGATGGCTTTAACCGTTGCAGGATGTGGAGATAATAAAAAGGATACAGATAACAAACAAAAAGGAAATGAAAGCATAACTTCAAACGAACCAATAAATGATAACAAAGAAAATTTAGAACTAAATGAATCATTAAAAAAACTATATGATATGATAGACACTTATTTTATTCCAGATATTTATCCGAATTTCGAATCATATGAAGACAACAACTTTTATATGGATAAAGTAGTTAAATATGAAAATTTAAGTGATCAATCACGTTTATATTATGCCTATAAAACTATTGAAAATGTTGAAAGAAGATGGTTTACTTCTTGTGATGAGTTAAAAGGATACTCATATTTGAAAGAAGATATTGCTACAACATGTACAAAAAGTGCTGGTGAAATAATCGCTAAGGATCAAAGCAGTGAAGAATGGTTCTTTAATAATGTTAATAAAGAGTCTCTAGAAAAAGCTTATCATGATATGTATGGGGATGATAAACCGTTACCTTTAAAAGATTTTACGATGAGTGTTACGGGAACATGTGTATATTCTAAAATTAAAGATGACTTTTTATGTTTTGAACAAACTGGCGGAGACACTTATCCAGATCATGGAGAGAGAAAATTGGAGCGTTACGAAGAAAAAGAAGATTATATTGAATTTTATGATCGTTATCTTTGGATAAAAATGGGTGTTGACGGAGATACTTATTACAAATCACGTTTGAACGAAAAAGAAAAAATAGATTCTACTAATAAAGACTTTTCTAAAGGAGCATTATATAAACATACATTTAAAAAAGATAACCAAGGAAATTACTACTGGTATAGTAGTGAAAGAGTAGAATAATAAAGCAGACTATATGTCTGCTTTTCTTTTGTTAAAAAGTGAATTATAAGTGCTATAATAAAAAGGATATTACAAAATTGTAATAAAGCGTAATATAAGAAAAACGACATTACACTTGTTTTCATCTAAAATGTTAGATGGAAGGAGAAATTATATGGAAAATATATTAAAAATTGATAAAATAGAAAAATACTATGGTAGTCGTTCATCCCTAACTAAAGCTATAGATAATATATCTTTTGAAGTAGAAAAAGGTGAATTTGTAGCTATAATGGGAGCATCTGGAAGTGGAAAAACAACACTCCTAAATTGTATATCTACAATTGATAAAGTAACAAGTGGACACATCTATGTAGGTGGCGATGACATTACTAAATTAAAAGGAAATAACTTAAATAAATTTAGAAGAGAAGAATTAGGCTTTATCTTCCAAGATTTTAACCTTTTAGATACACTAACAGCCTATGAAAATATAGCTCTAGCTTTATCTATTCAAAACGTAAATTCTAAAGAGATAGAAGAAAGAGTAAAAAAAGTAGCTAACGATTTAAATATCAAAGATGTTTTAAATAAATACCCATATCAAATGAGTGGTGGTCAAAAACAACGTGTATCATCTGCAAGAGCAATCATAACAAACCCTAAACTAGTTTTAGCAGATGAACCAACAGGAGCACTTGATTCTAAATCAGCTAAAATGTTACTTGAAAGGTTCAATTACTTAAATAGTGAACTAGAAGCAACAATTCTTATGGTAACTCATGATGCCTTCACAGCTTCCTATGCATCACGTGTAATATTTATAAAAGATGGTAAAATATTTAACGAACTAATTCGTGGTGAAGATACTAGAAAAGAATTCTTCGATAAAATTATTGATGTCGTAACTTTACTAGGTGGCGATTTAAATGATGCTTTGTAAGTTATCTCTAAAAAATATCAAGAAAAGTTTTAAAGACTATGCCATCTATTTCTTTACATTAATTCTTGGTGTTTCAATATTCTATGTCTTTAATGCCATAGATAGCCAAACAGTTCTATTAGATGTAACAGCATCAACAATGGAAATAATAAAGCTTATGACCAATATGTTATCAGGAGTAAGTGTCTTTGTCTCTTTCATACTAGGATTCTTAATAATATATGCTAGTAGATTCTTAATAAAAAGACGTAACAAAGAATTTGGCATTTATATGACTCTTGGTATGAGTAAAAGAAAAATATCAATGATTCTATTTATTGAGACACTATTCATAGGTATTATTTCCTTAGTAGTAGGTTTAGGACTAGGTGTATTCTTATCTCAGTTTATGAGTTTACTAGTATCAAATATGTTTGAAGCAGATATGACTAAATTTGAGTTTGTCTTTTCAACTAGTGCTTGCTTAAAAACATCAATATACTTTGGTATTATGTACTTACTAGTAATGATCTTTAATACATATAACATAAGTAAATGCAAACTTATTGATTTATTACATGCTAATAAAAAGAGCGAAGAAGTAAAATTAAAAAATCCAGTTCTATGTACAATCATATTCATCATATCATGTGTTGTTTTAGGTTATGCTTATTACATGGTAACAGGTGGATTCAAAGACATGCAAAATGCTGCTGATATTTTTAAACCAATAATTATGGGAGTAGTATCAACATTCTTCATATTCTGGTCATTATCAGGACTTATCTTAAGAATTTTCCAAAGTAGCAAAAAGCATTATTATAAAGGACTAAATAGTTTCACACTAAGACAAATAAGTAGCAAAATAAATACAACAGTTTTACAAATGACCATTATTTGTTTAATGCTATTTGTAACAATTTGTGTACTATCAAGTTCATTATGTTTAAAAAACTCAATGACAGCTAACATAAAAAACTTAGCTCCAGTTGATATCGAATTCACCTCACTAATGAATATTAGTGAAGATAACAAAAATTATTCAGCCGAAGAAAAAGCTACATCTACATTAACAGTCAAAGAAAAATTAGAAAATATTGACATTGATATAAATAAATACATTGAAGAATATGTTGAAATAAATATTTACAATACAAGTGAATTAACATTTAAAGATACACTTGGTAATAAGTTAGAAGAAGTTCAAAACCAATATTACTTCCTTCAATATGATACAAAAGAAGATATAATAAAATTAAGTGATTATAATAAAGTAGCTAGATTCTACGGAAAAGAAGAGTTTACTTTGAATGAAGATGAATACATCGTAATAGCTGACTTTGATTCTATGGTTCAAATAAGAAATGTAGGATTAAAAAACAAAGAAAATATCACAATATTTGGTCATACACTAAAACCTAAATATACAGAGTGTCAAAACGGTTTTATCGAAATGTCTAGTAATCATATCAATTCTGGAATTATTATCGTAAGTGACGAAGTAGTAGATGAATCAACTATTTACGCAAACTATTTTATTGCTAATTACAAAGCTGAAAGTAAAGAAGATAGAATAAAAATTGAACAAATAATAAATAGCGATGAAGTAGCTGAAAAACTAAAGTCAAAAAATTATCAAATTAACGGAACTAGTAGACTACTTATTGCAGAAGCAAGTATTGGTCTTGGTGCCTTAGTTACATTTATCGGCCTATACTTAGGCATTATCTTCCTTATATCTAGTGCAGCCATATTAGCTTTAAAAGAACTATCAGAAAGTAGTGATAATAAAGAAAGATTTAATATGTTAAGAAGAATAGGCACAGATGAGAAAATGATTAACAAAGCCTTATTCAACCAAATAGCAATATTTTTCACATTCCCATTACTTATTGCAATAATTCATTCAATATTTGGTCTTAAATTCTGTACATTTATCTTAGAAACATTTGGTAACGAAGAATTACTGCCTTCAATTATCATGACAGCAATTTTCTTAGTAATCATCTACGGTGGCTATTTTATAATTACATATTTATGTAGTAAAAACATTATTAAGGAGAAAAGATAGTGTATCTCTTAGTTAACTGGAACAATGTTATACAAAGTATCAAAGATACTTGGGTACCAGTTCTTATTCCACTAAGCATTCTATTCTTAATATTTATAATAATAGCGATAATAAGAGGTGATAAAGATTAGTGGGAAACTACTAATCTTTAATTCTTTATGAAGTATTTAATACTTTTCAAGAAAATATTTCTAATTAAGGAGTTGATTAAAATAAAAAAAGTTCTATTATTAATACTCATAGCAATAGTTACTATAACATTTTGTGTAGGTTGCACTAAAGAAGATATACTTAATATCTACGATAAATTTAACAGAACAATAGGAGACCTGAACTTAACCAAAGATAGTAAATTAAAAGGAACTAGAACATTCGGAATAGATCATTATGTTGGTACATACGAAGTTAAATATAAGAATTTTAAAGGTAAAGAAATAGTATTTGGTGGTACAACTATCGAAAGAGAAAATGGAGATACTATACACATAAATTTAAATATAAAAGATTCAAAAGGCAAAATAAAAATATATATGAACTTAAAAAATAATAAAGAAATATTAGCAACAGGTGATGGTACATACGAATTTGATTTTAATGTAAAAGATGGTAGTAATTATTTAATAATTGAATTAGATGATTATAGCGGTAACATTACCATAAATATAGAATAGGAAATATTTATGAAAGAAAAAATAATAGCAATAATAGGAATCATATTATTTATTATCTTATCAGTAGGAGCATTTCTATATATAGAGAATAAAGAAGACGTTTATTATACGCAAATAGATAATACTAAAATAGAAAAAATATCATCAAGAGATGACATGAAGTATAAATATACTCTAGATTGTTATGATGAGTATGGACATAAAAAGGAACTAACTTTCAAGACATCTAGAGAACTAAGGGAATCTGCTTACCTTAAACTTGAAGTACGAAGCCTTGGCGTACATAGTTGGATAGAAGTTGATTTAGAAGAAATGCCAGAAAAAGTAAAAGATAAGTATTATGAAGAGGACTAACTATGAAAAAAAGAATATCAAAAGATATTATATTTCTATCAATAAATTTATTATTAATTATAATAGTTGGAATATACGCAATCACAAAAGATAAAACAGAATATATTTTAAATCTTCCATCAGTGCATGATATAAAAAATATTGAGTTAGTAAAAGATGAAACAACAATATTAATTGAAGATGAAGAGACTTTAAAAGAAATAATAGAACTTTTAAATAATAAAACCACAAAAGAAGCCAGTATTCAAGATTATCCAGGTCGTACAAGTGAGTTATATAAAATGTATTTTAATTACAAAGAAAACGGTGCTGCATTCTTGTATATCTATAAAAGAAGAAATAACTATTATGCAGAATCACCATACGAAGGAATATATAAACTATCAAAAAAAGAGTACAACCAAATAACTTCTCACAAATAAAAGATTAGTAATTACTAATCTTTTTTCTAAGCATTTTAATAATATTTGATATAATAACTTCAAGAAAATTGGTGATTTTATGAAAGAAAAATTATTTATAGAAAAAATAGAATTTAAAAGAGACTTAGTAGAAGACTTTAATATTTATCCATTCAATATCGAATTAATTAAAAACTTCAATAAATTAGAACTTGACACACCAGTAACCTTCTTTATCGGCGAAAACGGAATAGGTAAATCAACTTTTATAGAAGCATTAGCAGTTGCTTGTGGTCTAAATCCTGAAGGAGGAACACAAAATTTTATGTTTAGTACTAAGGAAACTCATTCATGTCTTCATGATTATATAGAAATACCAACATTTCAAAAAAGGTGCCAAACTAAATTTTTCTTACGTGCTGAAAGTTTTTATAATGTTGCTACTGAAATAGACAATCTAAAAGTAGGAGGATATGGTACTCGTAGCTTACATTCTTGCTCTCATGGAGAATCTTTCCTTCAATTAATTCAAAACAGATTTACGGAAAAAGGTTTATATATTCTAGACGAACCAGAAGCAGCTTTATCTCCAACTAGACAAATGACTCTTCTATGTCTAATAGATGAACTAGTTAAACAAGGTTCCCAATTTATAATAGCAACACACTCACCAATTCTTATTTCTTATATTAACGGAAAAATTCTAGACTTAAACAATAACTTTGAAGAAGTTAAGTACGAAGATACAGAAGTATATCAAGTATATAAAATGTATTTAGATAATCCATATGGAATGCAAAAAAGATTATTTGAAGATGAAACAGATTAAAACTAAAAAAATTCTCATTTATTTAAGTTTTAATGCTATAATCAAACTATAAGGATGGTAAAAATTATGAAAACAGTTGTAATTACAGGCAGTGCCAGAGGTTTTGGTTATGCAATGCTTGAACTTTTTAGAAAAAAGGACTTTAATGTAGTGTTATGTGATATCAATGAAGAAGCCCTTAAATTTGCTGAAAGTAAATTAGAGATTATAAAAGGTGATGGAAGAATCTTCAAATACAAAGTAGACATTACAAAAGAAGATGAAGTAAAAAACTTAATTGATGATTTACTAACTCATGTTGAAACAATAGATATTTGGATTAATAACGCCGGAGTTAATCAACCAAATAAAGCTATTTGGGAATTAGATAAAAGTATTATAGATAGATTAATAGAAATAGATTTAAAAGGAACAATTCTATGTTCTAAACTAATTATGAATACTATGATAAAACAAGGTAGTGGTCAAATCTATAACGTCGAAGGTCATGGAAGTAACGATGCTACAATTACTGGATTATCTCTATATGGCACATCAAAAAGAGCAATAACATATTTTACAGAAGCACTAGCTCATGAAGCAAAAGAAAAAAATACAGGTGTCTTAATAGGTAAAATAACACCAGGTATTATGATAACTAATTTTATTGAAACATCATTAGGTGATGGAGAAAAGATAGAATTAGATGCTAAAACAAAGAAAGTATATAATATCTTAGGTGATTATCCAGAAACCATTGCTGAATTTATGGTTGATAAAATAATCAAGAATAAGAAAAATAATGTTAAATTTGCTTGGTTGACAAATAGTAGGGCAGCAATCCGTTTTATGACATGTGCCTTCAATAAAAGAGACTTTTTTAAAAAAGAAAAATAATATCTCAGCAACTGAGATATTTTTTATTATGTTATAATACTTAAGAAAGGAAGATAATATGAATGAATTATTATTTTTTCTAACCATTGTTATAAACTTTATAGGCATATTATTATCGTATAAATTCTTTAATAAAACAGGTTTATTTGTTTGGATAGGAATCTCAACTATTTTAGCAAATATCGAAGTAACAAAATGTATAAACCTCTTTGGTTTATCTTTAACTCTAGGAAACGCAGCGTATAGCTCAACATTCCTAGCAACAGATATCTTAAGCGAAATGTATGGTGGTAATGAAGCAAGAAAAGCTGTAAATATTGGGTTATTCTCAATGATCTTTTTTACATTACTAATACAATTAGACGTATTATTCATCCCCAACACTGAAGATTTAGTTAGTGAATCAATGAAAAATATTTTCGGTTTTATTCCAAGGATATGCATTGCCAGTTTATTTTCATATTATATCAGCAATACTTTAGATACCTTCTTATATGATTTTATAAAAAGAAAAGCTCCTAGTGACAAATTTTTATGGTTAAGAAACAATGGTTCAACAATGATTAGTCAATTAATCGACAGTATTATATTTACAACTATATCTTTTTTAGGAATCTACACAACTAAAACTTTAATAAACTTGATAGTAGTCACATACTTAGTAAAAGTATTAATAGCCATATTAGATACACCTTTCATTTACTTATCAAAGAAAATCTATAAATCATTTAACAATTAAAATAATTTGTAACCTTTTTAACGTTTTAAACATCTATATAATGAATCGATTCGAAGGAAGGTATCAATTTATGATCAACGTTGAATTTAATATAGATTTGATAATTGATGAATACTCTAATTATGTTTATAAAATTATTGATAACATAATAGGTACTTCTTTGCCTTATGAAGATAAAGAAGAAGTAGTATCAGATACATTTTATTTACTTTGGAAGAATAATTCTTCTATAAAAACAAGTTTAAAATCATATCTTGCAACAATCGCTAGAAATTGTGCTTATGAAAAATTAAGACAGTCAAAAATTGAATTCGAATATAGAGAAATAGATAGTATAGAGAGTAGCAAAGACTTAGATAGACTCCTAATTATCAAAGAAAAATTAAATAATCTTAGTGCTTATGAAAAAAATCTATTTTCTATGTTCTATCTAGAAGGATTAAAAATAAGAGAAATATCCAAAAGATTAAATATAAATACAGCAACTTTAAAAGTTCATCTTTATCGATTAAGAAAAAAACTAAAGGAGGAAAAATAATATGTCCAATATTGATACTTCTAATATAAAGAGATTAACAAAAGAAAAAATAACTTTTACTATTTATGAAAGAGAGGAAAAGATGAAAAAAGATAAAATAACTCATATAGTTGTAGCTATCACTATATTTAGTATATTTATCGGAGGAACATTTACTGTTAACGCTTTAACTGATAACAAAATAGTAGATACAGTTGCCAAAAAGGTAAAAGACGTTTTAAAAGTAAAATCTAATGGTAAGGAATATGATGCAAACTGTCGCAAAGAATCAAATGGTTCAATAACATGTACATTGCCGGAAGAGCTAACAGGCAAAGGCTCAGAATCAACAATAAATGTTTCAGATGAGTACCTAGATAAAATTGATTTAGAGTATAAAGAGAACGAAGATGGAACTGAAGTAGAAACAAGTATAAACATCAATAAATAAATCAAGGTATTAAAAAAGTTCTGATTAACAGAACTTTTTTCTATTTAAATAATTGTCTCAGTTTCCTTAATATGATAAACTATGTATAGTAAAGGAAGATAAACATGAATGTAGTATTAGAAATAATAAACACTTTTGAATTTCAAACTTTTCTAAAAATTATTTTAGGAGCATTACTTACAGGTTTAATCGGTTTAGAAAGATCATCTCTAAATAAGCCAGCAGGATTTGGAACTCACGCTTTACTTGGTATAAGTGCAGTATTAGTAGTAGTTTGCAGTCAATATATGACTCTAAATTATGATATAGATATGTCACGAATCCCAGCCCAGCTATTATCTGGAATAGGTTTTATAGGTGCAGGAACTATAATGCGTAATGGTTATAATGTTAAGGGTGTAACTACAGCAGCAGGTCTTCTCGCAGTAACTTGTATAGGCTTAACTATCGGAGCAGGATTCTATGTTGGTGGAGTAATAGCTACCATCATAGTTTATCTAGTTCTTGCATATGCTCATAATATTTCTGATAACTTTGAAAGATACTCAGTAATAAGTCTAGAAATAGTGATTGAAGAACAAGAAGCTGAGGCTATCAACGATATTAACGAATATTTCACTCAAAAGAAAATTGAATTAAAAAGATTACACAGAACTGAATCAGATGACAAAGAAGGCAAAAAAGAAACAATCGAAATTACAGGTTGTTATGATGCCAGATATCTTAAAAAAAGCCAAATCATCGAAGAACTATTTGCAATTGATAACGTTCTTGAAGTAACAGAATTATAAGTATACTGGTAGTATGCTTATTTTTTTAATTAAATACCTTTAATAATGATGTAACTAAATCGGCAATAAACACAATACTTAGAATAATAGTAATAAACTTAGGTATTCTTTCTATAATCTTATCACTAAATCTTCTAATAAATTTTAAATAGAAAAAAGCAAATAAAGACCAAAATAAAGAAGTAGGAACAGATACATATTTCCCAATGTGAAGAGGAATTTTACTATAATTCCAAAAATATTTTTTATAGATCAAATGTAGTAACATTCCACCACTAAATTCCAATATAGTAAATAATATTAAATGCACAACAAATAAAATAAAATGTTTTATAAAGTTATTTTTAATTCGATTACTTAAATATTTATTTGCATAAATACTTATTACAACCCCAATTCCATAAAAAGGAGTCCACCACAAATACAAAAATCCACTTTTCTTACTTGAACCAACAATTAAGTAGATAATAGTTTCAAATAAATGTCCAAGTATTGAAAATAGAAAAAAATTATTTAAGTAGTACATAATAATCACCATTAGTCTTAATATAAACAATAATTTATAAAATATACATTTTGTAAAATAAAATATAGTATAATAAAATAAAAAAACTTCTTGACCTTAACCTTAGGGTAAGGCTTATAACTAAGAAGGAAGGAGGAATATATGTTTATTAATGAAGTAGAACACATAGTGGGGTTATCTAAAAAGAGTATCAGATACTATGAAGAACATGGATTATTAAATCCTAAACGTCATAAAGATAATGATTATCGAATTTATAGTGATGAAGATATAAGAAAACTAAAAGTAATTAAATTTTTACGTGAACTTGGAGTATCTATAAAAGAACTAGAAGAACTAAATAATAATGAAATAACTTTACAAGAATGTATGCAAGAACGCTTAAATAAAATAACTACTGAAGAAGAAAAATATCAAAAAATAAAAAACATATGTCTTGATTTATCTAAATCAAACGAATCATTTAAGTATATAAATATCTCTAGGTACTTTGAAGAAGTTAATGTTTTAAATAAGGAAGGATTCACAATGCGTAACACAAATACAAGTAAAACAAAAAAAATAGTAGGAGCAGTAATACCAAGTATTATATTTGGAGCATTTCTAGCTTTCATACCAGCAATGATTACTTATTTTCAATTTACTGAAAGTGCTCAAATACCATGGTTAATTTATTGGATTTTAATATTATTTTTTGCATTCCCAATAAGTGGAATAATTTATAATTTAATAACTAGAATAATAGAAATAAACGGAGGAGAAGAAGATGAAGCTAGTAAATATTGATTATATACCAGGGTATGTTATAACTGAAGCTCTAGGTATGGTAAAAGGACAAATCGTTCAATCTAAAAATATTGGTCGTGACTTTATGGCAGGTATGAAAACAATTGTTGGAGGAGAAATAGCAGGATATACTGAAATGTTAATGCAAGCACGTCAAATCGCCACTAAACGTATGGTAGATGATGCCAATAATCTAGGAGCTGATGCCATAATTAATATTAGATATGGTTCATCATCAGTAATGAATGGTGCCGCAGAAGTCATTGCTTATGGAACTGCTGTAAAAATAAGAAAAGAAGAAAATAAATAGTCGCAAAAGACTATTTATTTTTTAAATTAAAACTATATTCGATTGACTTAAAACTAAAAAATGATATAATAATAATTGATAATTATTATCGATAAGGATTGGATATGGAAACAAGAAACACTAAGCAAAAAGAGTTAATTTTAGAAGTTATGTCTAAGGAAGAAAATATGATTCATCCAAATATTCAGCGACTTACTGGTTTAATAATGAGTACTGATAAAAGTATTGGTCAAGCAACTATTTATCGTAATATTAATAAGCTAGTGAGTGAAGGAAAACTTAACAGAATTTCAACGAATAATGGATATTTATATGATATAGACACAACACTACATGGACACTTTATCTGTGAAAAATGTGGAAATATTATCGATTTATATGATGATGAATATCAAAACTTAGTTAACGACATGGAAAGCAAATACCACATAGAGATAAAAAATAGTAATCATATCTTTAATGGTATATGCAAGAATTGTCAAACCAAGAAATAACTATATTAAGAGTTAATCTCTATAATATAAATAAAAATAAGAAAGAAGGACTTGAGTATGGAATTAAAAGGTTCAAAAACTGAACAAAACCTAATGGCAGCATTCGCTGGTGAATCACAAGCTAGAAACAAATATACATATTTTGCTTCTAAAGCTAGAAAAGATGGTTATGAACAAATTGCTGCAATCTTCGAAGAAACAGCAAATAACGAAAAAGAACACGCAAAAATGTGGTTCAAAGAATTAAATGGTGGAGAAATCCCATCTACAGAAGCTAATCTTTTAGTAGCAGCTGAAGGTGAAAACTATGAATGGACTGACATGTACGATGAATTTGCACGTGTTGCAGAAGAAGAAGGATTCAAAGCTATCGCAGCTAAATTCAGAATGGTAGGCGAAATTGAACGTCATCACGAAGAAAGATATCGTAAACTTCTTAATAATGTTGAAGACAAAGTTGTATTCAGTAAAGATGAAGATGCAATCTGGATTTGTAGAAATTGCGGACATGTAGTAGTTGGAAAGCAAGCTCCAGAGGTTTGCCCAGTATGTGCACATCCACAAAGTTATTTCGAATTAAAATCTGAAAATTACTAGGATAAAATAAATAAGGAATCATAATCGATTCCTTTTATTTTTGGTTTTCATACATTAAACCTTTATAATACTTCCAAGCTATAACTTTAAATGCCATTTTATTAATTGTATTTTCTGATAAAGTCTTATCATCAATAGCCGACTTAATAGCATTAAAGCTTCCTGCATAATCAGTAGTTATAATTATGTCATTACCAGCCAAAACAGCTTTTAATGTAGCATCATCGATGCTTTCTACAGCACTCATATCAAGATTATCTGTAATAACTACTCCTGTGAACTTAAGATCATTACGTAACACATTGTGCACTATTGTAGAAAGTGAAGCTGGATTATCTTTATCAATATTTTCATATATATTATGATTAACGATTATTGCCTCAGCACCAGATTCTATTCCTGCTTCAAAAGGTGGATAAAAATTGTTTACTATATCAGTATAACTATCGTCAATTTTTGTTATGTTGCTATGAGAATCTTCAGCATTTCCATAACCAGGGAAATGCTTGAGACTATAACTAACACCAGTACCTTTGCTGGCTTCAATAACAGTTTTTGCATATTCTGAAGTTTCCTTTGTACCTAATCCTAAAGTACGTGAATACATATAGGCAGAGTCATTTGTGGTAACATCAGATACTGGTGCTAAATTCAAATTAATACCTAGTTCTTTTAAAACATTACTCTTATTTATTGTATCATTTTTTATTTCTGTAAAACCGCCTGCATCATATAGTTCCCTAGGAGATCTAAACTTTTCTTTTACCAACTTAGGATTATTACTAACTCTTACAACTTTTCCACCTTCTTCATCTACAGCTGTTAAAAGTGGAATAGAGGAGTTGGTTTGTAAATTTTTTATCATATTTTGTACTTCACTTTTTTCTTTATCTTTAAAACTTTTTTCGAAAAATAAAAATCCACTCAATTTATATTTCTTTAAATCGTTAATAACATTACTATCAGGATATCTTGCTAATATAACTTGCCCAATTTTTTCTTCTGTACTCATTTTTTGTAACTTGTCATAAGCTAAATTATAATATTTACTAAATATTCCATTATCTAACCAACTTTTTGGAATACCATTACTATTTGTCTCTTCATCAGTTTGTTTATAATCAACAACTTTAATATCTTGAATACTATTAGAATTATCTATTAAACCTGTATATTCTATTAGAATATTATCTCCAGCAGAAATATCTAGTTTTTCTTTACTGTTTATTGTATAAATCAAATTGTTATCATCTCTAATGGTAAAACTTTCCCCATTAACATTCATTATTGTCCCACTCATTGTATATATTTCTTTATTGTTAACTAATAAAACAACAACTGCTAATATAAATGTAATAATACCAATAACACCTACAATAGCTAAAATATAAGTTCTTTTCATAATCCATCTCCTAATCTTAATAATTTATATGATTAAAAGAAGGTATTATTACTAAATTATTTTTTAATCACTAATAAAATAATTCTACAAATCCAATTGTGATAATTTATTTGCTAAAAAACAAAAAAGATGGATATATTATTAGCAAAGATGAAACAATGCGAAGAGTCATCTACGAATATGATATATATTATATAACGTACAATCTTCCTCCTTTAGTAATATAAAAAAGAATAGGGCATTTTGTTTGGTGTAATATATGACAAACTAAAAGAAGTGGATTTAGAAAATAATTTTTATGAATATGTGACTTAGAGAGATATACATTTGTATATGCATTATTACATAGAGAAAAAATAAATATATATTCATATATAAGACAATTAAAGAGGGTAAAAAAACGGTTTTAATAACAAAGTCATTAGAAGTATCATTAAATAAAATTGATAAAAATTTAAACGGAAAGGTAGTAAGTTTTAAAAAAAATATAAAAATAAAAAATAAGAACTTATTTAAAGTTCTTATTTTTATCTCGTTTTAATTTGTTATGTCTTTCAGTTTCTTGATAAAACCAACTTCTATCGTGTGGATCACGACTATCAAAGTCAATCATTATATTTTTACCAATAGAAGGTAATAAAGACCAGCCATATCCAAAAGTATGTTTAGAGCCAGGAATAAAAAGATCAGCAAATTGAACACTTATATATTCATATATCGATTTAAGTGTATTCATATGTATAACTGGAATATTTAAAATCTTTTTCTTAAAGCCATTTTCCATTTCGCCAAACTCGATACTATCACACAATCTATTTAAATAAAATAAATGATTATCACCACTATTTAAAGCATTACTAATAGTAGCAACCAAAGCGTCTAATTTCTGACTAACTTCTTCTTTAGAATCATTTGTATATCCAGGCATAACAGGTTTAGAAAGCTCTTTCTTATCATTGCTATCAATTGCATATTTTGTTATTGCTCCAATAATAGAATCTTCTCCATATTCTTTAGATGATATAGGCTCATTTCCTTTAACATAAGAAGTACAATGATCAGAAAAACGATTGAATTCATACTCTTCTTTATCTTTTTTATCATTTATTAAATCATCATATACAAAAGTATAAAATGGACTATTATTAATTTTATCTATAATAATTTCAAATAATGCATCATTATCAAGAACTTTCTCGCCAATTTGTTTGTCAAAACGTTCTAAATATATCATAAATGCTACAAACGCATTATTTAATATTTCTTCCTTAGAGATAATATCCCTTATATCTTTTCTTGGCATAAAACCACCTCACAAGAAAGCATTATAGCACAATAAACTTGTTTTGAAAAATTCTACTCTTAGTAGAACTATAAAAATAAGTTTTTTATATAGATAAATGATATAATAGAAAAGAATTGAGGAAAATTATGAAAAAAATTTTATATCTACTTATTTTATTAATACCATTTAATATATCTGCTTTATCATATCCAGAGCTTCATTATAATAAAGCTATCATTTATGATTTAACAGATGATGAGATTCTATATGCTAAAGAAAGTAATAAAAAGTCGAGCATTGCCTCCTTAACCAAAATAATGACTACAATTACAGCCATTGAGAACATTAAAGATTTTAATAGCTATGTTACATATACTGATCAAATGTCATCATTAGTAAGATGGGATGCATCTGTAGCAGGCCTTAAAGTAGGAAATCAAGTAACTTATAATGATTTATTATATGCATCGATTCTACCATCAGGGGCAGATGCAACAACCGCATTAGCTATATCAACTAGTGGCAGTATAGATAATTTTGTAAGAAAAATGAATGATACAGCAAGTAAAATAGGGATGACTAATACTCATTTTGTTAATGTAACTGGCCTAGATGCTGAAGAACACTATAGTACAGCAGAAGACATTCTTAAATTATTAAAATATTCGTTAAAAAATGAGAAATTTAAAGCTATTTATACTACTAAAACATATACTTTATCAACTAGGTTATTTGTTAGAAGTACTTTATTTTCATATAACGGTAATACAGATAGAATTATCGGAAGTAAAACTGGATTTACTCTTGATGCAGGTCGTTGTATTTCAGTTTATTTCACATCAAATAATCACGAAATGATTTTAATTACTTTAGGGGTATCTCCAGAGTATAAAACAGCTCACATAACAGATGCGTTAGAATTAATCGATTTTATTGACAACAATTATCATTATCAAAACATCGTCGAAGAAAATCAAGTTATTAAAACAATACCAGTAAAATTAAGTCAAATAGAATCATATGAGATAAAAGAGCACAATAATATAACAAAATATCTTCCTGATGATTATGACAAATCCTTAATTAAAATAGAATATAATGGTTTAGAAGAATTATCATTTAAGCAAAAAGAAAATGACAAAATAGGTGAAGTAAAATATTACTACAATGATTTTCTTTTAGATACAAAAGAAATTCATTTAGAAAATGAGATTAAATTAGACATCGTAAAATTACTAATCGCATACAAATATTTCATCCTAATAGTAGTAGCACTAGTAATGTTTATTATATTAAATTTAGTAAGAAAAAAGAAGAAACTAAGTGAAAAGAAAAAGTAGAATTTCTAAAAATTCTGCTTTTTTTGTAACCTTTTTTCCTATAAATTAGTTATTATATTAGAACTAGTTCAAAAAGGAGTAATCAAATGAAGGAATATTTTAACAATATATACGAAGAGTATAAAGAGGACATATTCCGTTTAGCTCTTAGTTACACAAATAACTATGCTGATGCCGAAGATATAACAATAAATACTTTTCTAAAGTTATATAAGAATATAAATAAAATTAGTAATAAAGACCACTTAAAAAGATGGTTGTTAAAAGTATCAATAAATGAATGCAAGACGTTGTCGCTATCATCATGGAAAAAGAAAATAGTCTTTTTTAAAGATAATGAAGAAAACAATATCAAAGAAGAAAAAACAGAAAATAAGCTTCTAGACTCTATATCTATGTTATCTAAAACTGAAAGATTAATTATTCATTTATTCTATTATGAAGATTACAAAATAGAAGAAATAGCAAATCTTTTAAAGAAAAGCAAAGCATCAATAAAAACAAGATTGTATCGCGCCAGATTAAACTTAAAGGATATTCTAAAGGAGGATTTAGATTATGAAAAATAAATACAAAGAAGAAATAAGCAGATATAACATTTCATATAAGACGAAAGAGAAATTGTTAAGTAAAATAGAATCTCATAAAGTTAAGAATTATCAACCAGTATATATATGTTTAATTATATTACTTGCTGGCATAATTTCAGTAGGAATGGTTTATGCTAAAGATATTAAAGAACTTATCGAATCATGGGGGAAAACTAAAGTAACTTTTTATGAAGAATCAGAAATAAATGAAAAAATAGAACTAGACACTCTAAAAATTATAAAAACAAATTTAGATGATTACAAATTAGATAATGACGTTTATTCGAAACTAGAGATTCTATCTAATGATTATCCGATTCCAACAGAAGGAATAACATATTTTAAAGATAAAATGCTAGTTGATATTGAAAAAGAAATAGGAGTAGACTTTTTAGGATTTGAAGATTTAAAATATGAATATCAATATAATGAAATAACAGATGAACGAAAAATTGGAAGCATCTCGATAAAAAGTGAAGAATATGTAGTAAAATGTGGGACAAGAGGTAACAAAGAAAGTTGTCTGCCTATCGCTAAAAACTATAAAGGCTTATCTATAAGAGCAGAAATCAAAACCAAAAATACTAATTATGAAGGAAATACAGAATGGGAATATGATTTTTCTCACGAAGATATAGACCCTAAAATTATAAAATTCGAAAAAATAGGAGACTTAAATATAAATGGCTTTAGTCACATAATACCAATCAAAGATAATGATGGAACAATAGATGAATTTGTAACAGATATGTATTTTAATTATAAAAATATAAAATATACAATAAATGCCATAAATTTAACTAACGATGAGATAATCAATATATTAAAAGATAAATTAAGGTAAAAAGTCACGCTTATTGCGTGTCTTTTTTGATAAGATAAAACATTTATGATAAAATGTTAATGTTATTAAGGAAGTGTACTATGGAAAGATATCGCGAAATAGAAAAAAGTATTATAAAAAAATTCAGGAAAGAAATTTGGTCGAAGTTTATTAAAGCAATTAAAGATTATAAGCTTATAAATGAAAATGATAAAGTAATGGTTTGTATTAGTGGTGGTAAAGATTCATTTCTATTAGCTAAATGCATCCAAGAGCTAGTTCGTCATAGTCAAATTAAATTTGAAGCTCATTATGTTGTAATGGATCCTGGATATAATAAGATCAATCGTGAATATATAACAAATAACGCTAAAGAGATGAATATACCTGTCGATTTATTTGAAACAGATATATTTGAAGTTGCCAATAAATTAAACCCAGAAAATCCATGTTATATGTGTGCTAGAATGCGTAGGGGACACTTATATAATAAAGCTCAAGAACTTGGATGCAATAAAATAGCTCTAGGTCATCACTTTGATGATGTAATTGAAACAACGCTTTTATCAATGTTATATGGAGCAGAAATAAAAACTATGATGCCTAAATTACATAGTGACAACTTCGAAGGAATTGAATTAATTCGACCATTATATTTAGTTAAAGAGCGCGATATCATTGCATGGAAAAACTACAATGAACTAGAGTTTTTGAATTGCGCTTGCAAGTTTACCGAAAATGCTTTTCATGATGAATCATTGAGTAAGAGAAAAGAAATGAAAACATTAATAAATGAATTGAGAAAAAAGAACAAAGATATTGACCATAATATTTTTAAAGCTCTAGACAATGTAAATATGAGTTGTATTTTAGGATATCACAAAGATGAAGAAAGACATTCTTTCTTAGACGACTATGATAAAGGAGATAAGTAGATGAGAATAGGAATAGATATAGATGACACCACTTTAGTTACAGTTAAATCAATGCTTAAATACGCAGATAAATTCGATATAGAAGAATTAGGTCATAAAGGAACAAACAATAATTTAGGTTTAATCAAAAACAGATACTATTTAAAAGCGTTATATGGTTGGGATGATGAAACGAAATTTTCTTTTTTTGATAAATATTATAAAAATGTTTTGGAAGAATGCATACCATTTACAACATCTCCAGAAATTATTAGAAAGTTAAAAAGTGAAGGACATGAAATATACTTTATAACAGCTCGCTTAACTAATATAAAAGATTGCGATGTTGAAAGTATTACTAAAAAAACATTCAATAAATATAACATTCCGTATGATAAATTAATCGTAAATGCTAAAGATAAATTAAAATCTAGTTTAGATAATAAAATAGATTTATTTATCGAAGATAGTTATGAAACTTGTAAAGAACTAGAAAATTATGGCATAAAAACAATGTTGGTTACCACAAAGATGAATGAAAACATCGAGGATAACACAGTTATAAGAGTAAATAATTGGGATGAAATTTATAACAAAGTAAGTGAGATGAAATGATGTTGCCAGATTTTTTTATAAATAAACTAAAAGACGAGTATGGTAGTGATATATTACTAGGTATAACTCAAGGTTATAGCGAAGAAAGAAAAACAACTTTACGAGTTAATACATTAAAAAGCAATCAAAACGAAATAAAAGAAGTATTATCAAAAAATAATATCAAATATAGTGAAGTAGATTGGAATAACTTTGCTCTTATTTTAGATGAAGTAAAGGAAGAAGAAATTAGAAGTCTAGATATATATAAAGAGGGTAAAATATATCTACAAAGTCTTTCTTCCCAATTGCCACCACTATTTGTTAATCCTAAATATAATGAGTTAATTCTTGATATGACTGCTGCACCTGGAGGAAAAACAACTGAACTCGCTGCGCTTTCAAATAATGAAGCTTTAATTACTGCAATAGAAAAGAATAAAAAAAGATTTGAAAGATTAAAGTATAATATTGAACATCTTGGCGCAAAGAAAGTATCTGTGCTTAATATTGACTCCCGTAATCTCGATGAATATTTTATGTTTGATAAAATTCTACTAGACGCACCATGTAGTGGATCAGGAACAATTACACTCTCAACAATAGAAAGCTTTAGTGAAGATTTAATAAATCGTTCAATCACAACCAAAAGAATATTAATAAGAGAAGCTATAAAGCATTTAAAAGTAAACGGTGAACTAACTTATTCAACATGCAGCATTTTGAAAGAAGAAAATGAAAATATTATAAAAGAACTACTAGTAGAAAATAAAAATCTAGAATTAATTCCCATAGATACAACAATATATACTAGTATTCCAACATTACCAGTTGAAATAGAAGGCACTTTGTGTGTTAAACCTAGCGAATTGTATGAAGGATTCTTCGTAGCTAAAATTAGAAAAATAAATAATTAGATTGGCTTTATGTTAATCTTTTTTATTTGCAATAAAAAACGTACCAAGTAGTACGTTATAACCAAACACCATATGTTATAGCTGCCATCGCAAGCAATAAACCAACAACATAGAACACTTTAACAATATCTGTTTCGGCCCATCCAAGTTGCTCAAAATGATGATGTAATGGCGCCATTAAGAATATCTTCTTTTTAAATTTTATAATTGCAATCATTTGTATCAAAGAAGATAACGTTTCAACTACGAACACACCGCCAACTAATGCAAGAGATAACTCATGCTTTGTTAATATTGCAGTAGCTGCTAAAGCTCCACCTAAAGCAAGACTTCCAGTGTCTCCCATAAACACTTTAGCTGGATGTGAATTAAATAATAAGAAACCAAGTAAAGTACCAACTAAGACAAAGCAGAATATACCAACTTCTTGATGTCCACTCATCCACGCCGCATTCCAAGCAAGCATTCCATAAGCCATAAATGATATTGCTGATAATCCACCAGCCAATCCATCTAAACCATCCGTTATATTAACTGCATTTGAAGTTCCAACAATAAAGAATAAAATAAATAAACCATAAAACCATTTTAAATTAATGTAAATTCCTAAACTTGAAATCTCTAAAGTAGGAGACCCACCATTAGTAATATAAATGTAGAAGAATACTAATGCTATAGCCATTTGACACAGCAACTTAAACATTATACTCAAACCCTTATTATTGTGATATTTAATCTTTAACCAATCATCAGCTAGTCCAAGTAGTCCATAGCTTCCAAATACTATTAATATAATTACTAAATTATATGATAAATCAATACTTCCTTTTATCTTAAGCAAAAGTAGTGTAACTATTGTTGGGATAATAAATATTAAACCACCAAGTGTTGGAGTACCATTCTTTTTCATATGTCTTTCCCCAACTGTTGTACTAACATTTTGACCAAATTTCAATCTTCTTAATATAGGTATTAAAATTAAACCAGCTATAATAGAAAGGATAAAACCAAGCATCATAGCCATCGCTGCCTTAGCTAAAACGAGCATGAAAACACCTCTTTCTTAACTGATTATACTACAATTTTACTTATCATATTGACCATAAAACCTAAAATTGACATTCCATATACAATAGATTTAAACTTTTCAACCATTTAAACTTCGAAATATCTGTATATTATTCTCCAAGCATAACTTTAATAGTAGAATTCTCTTTAATATAGATATCCGCTTCAGGTTCTTGATATATTATAGTATCCCCAGTTCCACTATATTCTATAGAAAAACCTTTTAGTATAGAAGTAGCTTCCTTTTTATTCATTCCAACAACATTAGGAGATTTAACATATTTTGTATCTAACCATGTATATTCTCTTGGTGTAACTTCACTACTAGGTTGAAGTCCTTTAATACTTATTATATTTTTCATAATATTCTTAGCAATAGGAGCAGAAACTGTACCACCATATTGTGTAATACCTTTAGGATTATCTACCGCAACATAAACTACATATTCAGGTTTGTCTGCTGGCAAAAATCCCATAAAACTTACTATATAGTTGCCACTCATATAAATTCCATTATTAACTTTTTGTGCTGTACCAGTTTTGCCACCAACTCGATAATTTTCAATATAAGCATTTTTACCAGTGCCAGAAGAAACAACACTTTCCAAAGCAAAACGCACCATTTCAGAAGTTTTCTCGCTAATAACTTGTCTAACTTTTTTTGGAGTATTTTCCAAAATCACATCACTAGTTTCAGGCTCAGTAATATATTTAACTACATAAGGTTGATATAAAGTACCACCATTAATAGCTGCACTAACTCCTGTGACTTGTTGAATAGGGGTAACACTTATACCTTGACCAAACGAAATAGTAGCTTGTTCAACTGGTCCAATATCTTCTAAATTAAACATTATTCCTTTAGATTCCCCGTTTAAATCAATGCCAGTCTTATCCATAAAACCGAAATTTTTTACATAATTGTAAAGTCTTTCTGTGCCTAACTTTTGTCCCATTACAACAAATCCAGGGTTACATGAATTTTCAACTACTTGAAGCATCGTTTCACTCCCGTGGCCACCACTTTTCCAACACTTAATACGAGCTCCATCAACTGTAATGCTGCCACCATCATGATAATGGTCTTCAAATAAGTTTATTGTTTCTTCCTCTAAAGATGCAGCAAGTGTTATTATTTTAAAAGTAGAACCTGGCTCATAATTCTTCCAAATAGGTAGATTTCTATTAATAGTCTCCAAATCATAAGATTGATAATTGTTCGAGTCGAAAGTTGGACGAGATCCCATCGCTAAAACTTCACCAGTATTAGGATCCATCACAACTGACAACGCTTGTTCAGGATTATACTTACTATAAGTATTTTCAAGTTCTTTTTCTAATGCTAACTGTATATCTAAATCAATAGTTAAATATATGTCCATTCCATTTTGAGCTTTTTCATAAGTTTCGCTAGTTTTAAGACGATTTCCTTTACCATCAGACGTATACTTTATTGAGCCATCTTTCCCGGTTAGATATTCATCGTACTTTAATTCAAGACCAGATAAACCTTGATTATCTATTCCAACATATCCCAAAACATGCGATAAGACATCTTCATATGGATAGTATCTTTTAGATTCCTTCATCAAATATAACCCATCAATATTTAATCCATTTATTTTATCTGCTGTTTCACTATCTAGTTGTCTTCCTTCAGGATTAACTTTTTCAAGAGAGGTTCTTTTTGTTAAATGAGCAAGCATTTTATCATAATCAGTATCCAGAATATCACTTAATTTCTTTGCTGTTTCCTCTTTATCAACTATTTGATTAGGAACAACATAAAGAGTCGTTGTAGTTATATTAGTTGCTAAAACCTTACCATTTCTATCAAGAATTCTTCCTCTATCAGCTGTAATAGGTAAATTTCTTTGCCACAATGATTCCGCTAAACTATTTAATTTCTTATAGCTAAAAACTTGTATATAAAATATTCTTCCTAAAATAAAAATAAATATTACAAATACAGAAATTAATATTATTTTAATTCTAAACTGCTTATCTTTCATAAACATAATTATTCACCACTAAATAATATGTCTAATTAAGAAAAATAATAGAATAACTACTTAAATAGACAGAATATATAAATTTTTAATCTTTCTTTTTAATACAAGATATATACCTAAGTTGCAAGGTATCTAAATATTTGATAGAATATTCTAAGAATAATAAGGAGTGATTTAATGAAGAAAATATTATTTCTCTTAATTATAATTATAATATTAATCTCTCCTGTTAAAGCTTTGCCATTCCCTGTGGATATAACTGCACAAGCGGCTATATTAGTCAATTTAGATAAAGATGAAGTAATATACAGCAAAAATCCAGATAATCAAGTTATTTTAGCTTCACTTACTAAGATTATGACTGCTTATACAGTAATAGAAAACGTTGACAATCTTGATAAAAAAGTAACTATTACAGATAAAGATTTAGAGAATCTTTATGGATTTACTTGTGTTGGTTTAGAAGTGGGAGATAAAGTATCGTATCGTGATTTATTATATGGCATGATGTTAGTTTCTGGAGCTGATGCCTCACAAGCTTTAGCAATACATATAAGTGGTTCAAAAGAAGCTTTTAACGAACTTATGAACACTGAAGCAAGAAATATCGGTTTAAGACATTCTAACTTTGCTGATTCATATGGTGGTGATGATAATAACGTTTCGACAGCTCGTGAAGTGTCAATACTTTTAAAGAAAGCATTAGAAAACGAAACGTTTAAACGTATTTTTAGCACAAACTATTATACAATGTCTAATGGACTACAAGCAATAAATTATACAGGATCATACGCAACTTTTCATGGCCTTGATTCATCGTTAATCACTGGAAATAAATCAGGTTTTACTCCAGAAGCAGGTCTTTTGCTAGCATCAACAGCAACAATAAAAGGAACAAATTATCTTTTAATAGTATGTAAATCCGAAATAAATACATACTTAAGTCAACATGTTTTAGATACATATAAAGTTTATAATCATTTAAACGAAGTAGATTTTAAAGAAAGAACGTTAATTAAAAAAGGGACTATCTTAAAAAAAATAAAAGCTCATGATTCTACTATCAGTGAATATGTCATTATGGCTGATAAAGATTTAACAGCAACATTAACAGACGAAGACTTTGAGAAAATAAGATTCGATACACATATTGCCGACAAATTAACTCCAGAAAACAAAATAGGTGATAACTTAGGATATGTAGATGTTCTAGTAGATAATGAAGTAATAGAAACTTATCATGTTTATCTTCATGACGAAATTTTTTCTTATCAAAAAGAATCTAAAATAATAATTGTCATAATAATAGCTTTAATATTCGTCATTATAATTTTATTATGTACCAACATTATGACTCTAGAACATAAAAGATTTGGAAAATAATACTACTTGTATTATTTTTTTTGCTTTATTTCATATAGTTAAATAGGTGATTTAATGAAAATAGACAAAACTCTTTTAGTATCAACCATCATTTTAATTTGTTTTGGAATTCTAATGGTTTACTCATCTAGTAATGTATGGGCAGAGTATAAGTTTGGCGACCCTTATAAATTTGTTAAATCACAATTTATGTTTTTTATCGTTGGCTTGGTTCTTATAAAAATATTAATTAACATTGAACCATCTTTGTACGAAAAAAATTCTAATAAAATTCTTTTATGTTGTCTAATTTTACTTATTTTAGTTCTAATACCTGGTATTGGTAAAGTACGAAATGGTTCAAGAAGCTGGTTTGGTATCGGTCCATTAGGCATTCAACCATCAGAATTTACTAAAATAGGTTTACTTATATATACATCCAAGTACCTATCTCATAACAATCGCAATATTAAAGATATCAAAAGAGGTTTATTACCATTATTTATTGTTATTTTAGTATTTTTTCTTTTAATAATGCTAGAACCAGATTTTGGAACAGCAATGGTAATAATTTTAACATTAGTCGGTTTAATATTTATTGCAGGGCCAAAATTATCCTTCTTTATAAAGATAGGTTTAGTAGGATTACTAGGAATAGTAGTATTAATTGCAATTGCTCCATATCGATTAGCACGTATAGTTTCTTATCTAAATCCATGGAGTGACCCTTTAGGTAGTGGTTTTCAAATAATTCAAAGTTTATACGCTATTGGTCCATCAAGTTTACTTGGTACAGGATTTGGTAATTCTATTCAAAAGAATTTTTATCTACCAGAACCACAAACAGATTTCATCTTTAGTATAATAGCCGAAGAATTCGGATTTGTTGGAGTGTTTTTTACAATATCACTATTTGCACTAATATTTTATCGCTCAATAAAAATTTCACTAAACCAAAATGACTTGTTTAAAAAGTATTTATCGTTTGGGTTATCATTTGGTATAACTCTTCAAGTAATTTTAAATATCTTAGTTGTAACTGGTACAATTCCAACAACAGGTATCACTTGTGTTTTCTTATCATATGGTGGATCAAGTCTACTAGTAAGTATGATTTCAATTGGTATAATATTAAGTATAAGTAGGGAATCAAGTTAAAAGATTAATATCTTCTTTTTAATTTTATTAGCTATGATATAATCATATAAATAAGGAGGACGTTCTAAATGATAACAATAACATTAGCAAGTACATCTAAATTTAAAAGTGAAATACTAACTCGTGTAGGATTAAAACATTCTTGTATGGCATCAACTTGCGAAGAAATATCAACGTATAACAATCCATATGAATATGTTGTAGATTTAGCTAAAAATAAAGCTAAGAGTATAAAAGACTCATCAACAAGTGATATTATAATAGGGCTTGATACTATAGTTTTAACCAATAATAAAATAATAGAAAAACCTGTAACTTTAAAAAAAGCCAGACAAAATATTCTTGATAGTTCTTCTAATTGTTCCAAAGTTATAACTGGTATCTCGATAATTAATAAAAAAACAAATAAGACAATAAATACATATCAAGAAACAACAATAACCTTTAAAGAGATAAAAGAGTGTGATATAGATTTCTATCTAAAAAATGAGCCTGATATTATGTATGCTTCAGGTTTTATAATCGAAAACATTGCTTCAAATTTTATTAATAAAATAGAAGGAAGTTATTATAATATATTAGGAGCACCAGTAGAAAAAATTTATGAGATTCTAAATGATATGAATATATACTTAAAAGACTTAAACTAAGATCGATATTAAAATATCGATTTTTTAAGTGCAAAATATGATAAAATAAACATGGAGTGATGATACTATGATAAGACTAGATAATATAAAAATATACGAAGATTTAACGAAGGAAGAATTAATTAATAAAATAATAAAGAAAAATAGGATTAATCCAACTGATTTTGTATCACTAGATATTGTAAAAAAATCAATTGATGCTAGAGACAAAAGAAACGTTCATTATAATTATTCAGTAAATATTATTTTAAAAGATGAGTCAAAATATAATTTCAAACATATTGAAGAAGTCAAGTATGATTCAATATCAAAAAACAGAAAAAGTACACACAAGCCTATCATAGTAGGTTCAGGACCAGCAGGACTATTTTGTGCCCTAACATTTATTAATAACGGATATAAACCAATAATAATTGAACAAGGTTCATGTGTTGAAGATAGAATTAAATACGTTGATGAGTACAAAGAAACTGGTAAAATAAACGAAATGTGTAATGTTCAGTTTGGAGAAGGCGGAGCAGGAACTTTTAGTGATGGCAAACTAACAACCGGTATAAATTCCCCATTTATAAAGCAAGTATTAGAAAATTTTCATAAATTCGGAGCTCCAGAAGAAATACTCTATTTAAACAAACCTCATATTGGTACAGATAATTTAATTAACATCTTAAAAAATATGAGAAGTTATATAGAATCTAAAGGTGGAGAATATCACTTTAACACAAAATTAACAAATATAGAAAGTCGTAAAGATACAGTTAAAGTGATAACAAATAATGGTGAATTCGAAACAAACGCACTAGTATTAGCTATTGGTCATAGTTCTCGTGATACTTTTAAGATGCTAAAAGACAAAAATATGAATATGGTACGTAAAAATTTCTCTGTTGGAGTTCGTATAGAACACAAACAATCTATGATAAATGAATCTCAATATGGTACTTTTACAAAACTTAATCTTCCTCCAGCTGAATACAAACTTGTATATCACGGAGACGACAATCGTAACTGTTATTCATTCTGTATGTGCCCTGGTGGGGAAGTAATAGCATCTTCTAGCGAAAGAGAATCCATTGTAACTAACGGAATGTCAGTATTTAAAAGAGATAAAGAAAACGCTAATGCAGCTTTACTTGTTAATGTTCTAACAACAGATTTTGAAGGAGATGACCCATTAGCAGGAATGTATTTCCAAGAAGAGTTAGAGCACAAAGCCTTCATTCTTGGTGGTAGCAACTATAATGCTCCAGTTCAAAGAGTAGAAGACTTTATAAAAAATAAGCCATCAACTAAGATTGGTAGTATTACACCATCATATAAACCAGGATATACATTATGTAATTTAAATGATATATTGCCAGATTTTGTTTCCAAAACATTACGTGAAGGAATTCTTTCGTTTGACCATAAAATAAAAGGATTCGCAAATCCTGATGCTATTTTAACTGGTGTAGAGACTCGTTCATCTTCACCAATAACAATACCAAGAAATGAAGAATTAATGTCTAATATTCCTTGTATATATCCTTGTGGTGAAGGAGCAGGATTTGCTGGTGGAATAACTTCTGCAGCAGTAGACGGAATAAAAGTAGCGATTAGTATTATCGAAAAATAATAAACAAAATAATCAAAAATATATAGATATCTAAGAAATTAGATATCTTTTTTATTTTTTTGAAAAAGTTTTCAAAAAAAGAAGGATTTTGGCACTTTGATGGAGAATATATATAGTGAAGGGAGTGTTTAGATAAGAAGTGAATATGAAATAAATAGAGCAACAAACAAAAGCAGAAAGAAGGAAAAGCGATGAAAAATGAAATATTTATATTTGAAAATCAAACGGTAAAATTAGAAGTTAATATGAAAGACGAGACAGTGTGGCTTTCCTTAGAACAAATGGCCAAACTATTTGATAGAGATAAGTCAGTTATATCAAGGCATATAAAAAACACCTTAGAAGAAGAACTAGATAATTCAACTATTGCAAAATTTGCAACAGTTCAAAAAGAAGGTACAAGAGAAGTTACACGTAACATCGAATATTATAATCTTGATATGATAATTAGTGTTGGTTACAGAGTTAAATCTCAAAATGGTGTGATTTTCCGTAAATGGGCCAGTAAAATTTTAAAGGATTATATGTTAAAAGGATATTCAGTCAATCAAAAAAGATTAGAATACTTAGAAAAATCAATAAAACTAATAGATATTGCAAATCGAAGCGTAGAAAGAATTACAACTTTAGAAGAAGCTAAAGATATTATAAAAATAATAAATAACTATACAAAAGCTTTAAATTTATTAGATGATTATGATCACAGAACAATAAAGAAAATAAAAGGAAAAGAAAGTAATAATAAAATTACATACGAAGAATGTCTAGATATAATTAGTACATTAAAATTTAATGAATCAAGTAACATATTTGCATTAGAAAAAGATAAAGGCTTAGCATCTATAATTAACGATATTTATCAAACATTTAATGGTATTGATGTATATAATTCAATAGAAGAAAAAGCAGCTAACTTTTTATATATGATAGTTAAAAACCATGTATTCATAGATGGCAATAAACGTATAGCAGCAACACTATTCATATACTTTCTACAATTTAATAACATTTTATTTAAAGAAAATAACCCAGTAATAGACAATAATACTTTAGCATCATTAACTCTTTTAATAGCAGAATCTAATCCAAAAGAAAAAGAAACAATAATAGATTTAGTAACAAATTTCTTGATTTAATCCACCAATAATTGCTAATAAAACAAAAATAGTGTAAACTTAAATTAGTTGACAGGGGTGATTAAAGATGGAGAAAATAAAAATAGCTCTTTCAAAAAACGGAACAATCGGAAGCTGTTTGATTACAACGTTTATGGAGTGGAAAAATTTACGAAGTCATTTGAAAATAATAAGAGAAAATAAAAAGGGAATTCTTTTAAATGGAATAAGAACGCCATATATGTATCTTAAAACTTTAATAAAAAATAATCCAAAGTTAGAAGATGAGGTAGCTATAATACAAGATGAAAAAATTACATACAGAGAAGTAATCAATAGAGCAGAATGGCTTTCTAATTATCTGCACTTTATACTAAATGAAAAAAAAGGAAGCAATATTTCAATTTGTGCTGCTAGCTCAATTGAAGGAATAATATGCTTCTTTGCTTTAAACAATCTTGGCCTAGTAAATGCCAGAATATTCAATGGCTCACAATCAGAAAAAATGGAATACAATATCAAAAACTTTAAATCCGAAACAATTCTAGTAGATAAAAATAACATAGATGTTCTATCGACTATAGCTTCAAAAACAAGAATAAGAAACGTTATAGTAATTTCTGAATGTAATGATGAAAAAATTGAAAGATTCAAAATTCAAAATCCACATATTAATATTGTGAGTTTAGATAAGGCAATAGAAATCGGAAGAAAACAAGTTTACATTTATCATGAGGTGGTAGAAAGTGAAGACTTAGCATCGATATTATATACAAGTGGTTCTAGTGGAGAGCCAAAGCCAATTTCTATTCCTAACAGAGTCTACACAAATATGGTTGATATAGTTTGTAAAACAACAAATATAAAAAAATGTGATAAAGAAAGAGTTGTAGGCGTTGTTTCGCACGAATATCCCTACGCTGCAATAAATTGTACTATTATGATATTACTAATGGGGAAAACATTAATTATGCCATCTCATAAAAATGGTAATGAATTGGACTTCAACCAGTTAAATAGCCATTTACCAAACAGAATTCAAGCTATACCAAATTTTTATAAATTATTAGAAATTTACCAACAGAATTCAGGCCTAGACATAAAGAATATGCAACAACTAAATTCAATAGTATCTGGCGGTGAACGCTATCTAAAATCCGAAAAAATAAAATTATTAATTTTTTTCGAACAATTAGGTTTATCGCCGCTACTTATAGACGGTTTTGGATTTGGAGAACTAGGAAGTGCAGCGGCATTAAAATTTGGACTAAATAACTATTTTCTTTTAATGAATGGAGTACGAGCAAAAGCGATAGATCCAAAAACTCATGTACAATTACCTACTGGTGTTGAAGGACTATTATGTTTTAATGCCCCAACAATCGCAGCAGGATATTACAATGATGAAGAGGCAACGGAAAAATCATTTGTTTTAGATGAAAATAACGAAAAATGGTTTGTTTCAGATACATATGGCTCAGTACACGGGAAACTAAAAAGATTAATAGAATTAGGAGGAAGAGTAAGGGAATATTTTATAACTAGCGATGGACAAGGTAATTTCGTGAAAGTTTATGCTGGCACAGTAGAAGATGTTATTTCAAGCGTTGAAAATATAGAAGATTGCATAGTTGTGCAATCAGACAACGGAGCAACACCTTCTCCTGTTGCGTATATTTCCTTAAAAAATAGTTTAGAATTAGAAAAAACACTATTAGAAATCAAGGAAAAGTGTGAAAGATTAGAAAAGTTTGCACAACCAACAGAACTTATAATAGAGGAAAAGACTTTAAGAACAGCAGCAGGAAAAAAAGATTATACACATTATAAAACTCTAAGAAAAATAAATTTATAAAGCAATTAGATATTAATTGCTTTTTTCGTTTAATTTTATAATTAAATATGATAAAATTTAATAGATAATAGGTGATGCATATGGAATTATTTGTTTTTGAATTTATTGGCTTGTTTGAAATACTTATGCTTTATATTGTATATTTTTCAAAAAAAAGAATAAAAAATACCGAAAATAAAATTTATCAATATATAATCATATCAAATCTTGCGTGTCAAATAGTTCATATTTTATGTTTTATAGCTATATGGAACGAAGAGAAAATACCACTTTTTAGCCTTATAATAACCAAAAGTTATTTATTATTATTACTTATATGGCTTTCTTTATTGCTTGTTTATATTATAGAAATAACTAAAAAAAATATTAAAGAAAATATTAATACATCAAAAAAAAATATCTATCTTTTTTATTTGCTGAATTTATTCAATCTAATGTTTGTGTTTTTTTTACCAATTTATTCAAACAATAACGCAGACGGCATCTATACTTACGGAGCATCAGTGGAGTATGTATATATCATATCATTTATATATATAATAACATGTTTATTAATTATAATTTTTAAATTTAAAAAAGACCTAATAAAGAAATACGTCCCTATTTTATGTTTTATTATAGTAGGTGCATTCACAATGTATATTCAAAAGAACAATCCGCAACTATTATTAATAACTTCAGTCGAAACATTTATTACAATTATGATGTATTTCACAATTGAAAACCCAGATATTCAAATGTTAGAGCAAGTCTCTATTGCTAAGGAGGCAGCGGAGAAAGCTAATCACGCTAAATCTGACTTCTTATCAAATATGTCTCATGAAATAAGAACACCTTTAAATGCAATAGTTGGTTTCTCAGAATCTCTTAAAGAAGATAACATTCCAGAATCATCTAAAGAAAAAGTTAACGATATCTTAATGGCTTCAAATAACTTATTAGAAATAGTAAATGGAATATTAGATATATCCAAAATAGAAGCTAATAAGCTAGAAATAATTAATAAAGAATATGATATACATAGTATGTTAGACGAACTAGTCGCTTTAACTAAAGCACGAATCGGTGACAAAAGTCTAGAATTCAAAGTTAACATCGACCAATCAATTCCAAATGTTTTATATGGTGATAATGTTAGATTAAAACAAATAATACTTAATATATTAACTAATGCCGTAAAATACACTAAAGAAGGATTTGTAGATTTTACCGTATCATCTGTTATAAAAGACAATGTATGTCGTCTTATCATATCCGTAGAAGATAGTGGCATTGGTATAAAAGAAGAAAGCATACCAAAACTTTTTTCTAAATTTGAAAGACTAGATGTTGAAAAACAATTAACTATCGAAGGCACTGGTCTAGGACTTGCTATAACAAAAAAACTAGTAGACTTAATGAATGGAAAAATAATAGTTCAATCAGTTTATGGAAAAGGATCTAAGTTTACTATTTCCATCGATCAAAGAATTATTGCTATTGAAAAACCAATTTCAAAACAATTAGCAGCATCAGAAAGTAAAATAGTTGATGCAAATGGAGCGAGAATACTAATCGTTGATGACAACGAGCTAAATATAAAAGTAGCATCAGTTTTAATAAAAAAATATCACTTTAATATTGATTCATGTACAAGTGGAATAGAATGTCTAGCCAAAATTAAAAACCAAGAACAATACGATATTATATTTTTAGATGATATGATGCCAAGAATGAGCGGAAGGGAAACTATAAAAAAATTAAAAGAATTACCAGACTTCAAAACGCCAGTAATTGCGCTTACAGCAAATGCAATAACTGGAATGAAGGAAGAATACTTGAATTGTGGTTTTGATGATTATCTCTCAAAACCAATAGAAAAAAATGAATTAGAAAGAGTTATAAAAAAATATGTCAACAAATTAAATAGTGCATCAGCCAATAGTAGTATGTTCAAGTCTACAAAATCTTTATTAGCCAAAGAGTTGGACATAGATTTGCCAATACTTTCAAATGTTCAATCAAAAAAAGAAATAAATAAAGAAGATTTTAATAATAAAAAAATATTGTTAGTAGATGATAATGAATTAAATATAAAAGTTGCCGAACTAGCTCTAAAGAAGTATAACTTAAATACAACTTCAGTAACTAGTGGTTCAGCAGCAATAGAACAAGTAATAATGAATAAATTTGATTTAATATTAATAGACGAAATGATGCCAGAAATGGATGGATGTACAACATTAGATAATTTAAAAACGATAGAGGACTTTAATACACCAGTTATAATGATGACAGCATCCAGCGAAGATGAAGTAAAAGAAAAAATAAAAACACATAGTTTTGATGGATATTTAGGCAAACCTTTTAACAAAGAATCACTTGAAGAAATTTTAAAAGAAACATTGAATTCATAATCATAGTATGATAAAACTAAAATAAGGAAGGTATAAAATGAAAGATATTAATTTTTTAAAACAAAACAACGTTGATGTAAATCAAAGTTTAGAATTATTTGGAGATATAGAAACATATAACGAAACAATTAAAGAATTCAAAAACAGTATTGAAGGTAAACTAGACCAAATAACAAAATATTTTAATGATACTGATATGGCAAATTACGCTATTTATGTTCACTCATTAAAAAGTGATTGTAAGTATTTCGGTTTTACAAAACTAGCAAGTATAGCATACGAACATGAAATAAAAAGCAAAGCAAATGATATTAATTATATAAAAGAAAACTATGAAACTCTAATGGAAGAAGCATCTGAAGTTAAAAGAATAGTTTATGAATATTTAGATGAAACTGGCTCAACAGAAGAATTGTATTCAAAACAAGAATCAAAGAGATTAACACCAAACGACATTATATTAGTAGCAGATGATTCTGAAGTCATTAGAATATTTGTTAAAAAGATATTTGATGGATCATACGAAATAGCTTCAGCCAAGAATGGTGAAGAAGCATTAAGTATAATTAAAGAACATGAGCACGATAATCGTCTTAAAGCAATACTTCTAGATTTAAATATGCCTAAAATAGATGGTTTTGCAGTATTAGATTATTTAACAGTAAAAGAACTGATTGATTATATGCCTGTTACTATAATAAGCGGAGATTCATCTAGTGAAGCAATAAACAAAGCATTCGAATATAGAATAGTTGATATGTTAAATAAACCATTTAATGAAAACAAAATCAAAGAAGTTGTTGAAAAGACAATAAATTACAATAAATAGCTAGATGAAAATCTAGTTTTTTATATTCTTTAATATTATACTTAACTAAGTATAGGAGCGTTACACTTTGAGAGAATTTGAAACTTAATCATATTGCAGAAAAGGATATAAATAAAAAAATTAAATATATAAAATTAGGTAAAATTTGGCTACAAATAAAAAAAATGATATAATAAAAACATTTAAAAGGTGATAAAAATGAGTTTAGAAGAAATAAAATTTCTAAATAAAATGTTAGACAATTGGAAGATTAGAAGAAACTATACTCTAGAAGAATTAAAAAAAAAAGAAATGGAATCTAGAAGATTAAAATTAGAAGATGGATGTCCAATAGAAGATATAGAAATAAGAAAAAATATATATAAGTATGTTAAATTAATATTGCAAATAGACGAAATATTTTCTAAAAGAAAAATTATAGAATTAGAAAGTTCAAAAGAGAGAAAATTAGAAAATAATAGCTTAAAGAATCCGAATCGTCCTATAATATTTGTACCAACACATACTGGAAGATACGATGTTGAAACTTTGCTTCAAACTATAGATACTCAAGCATATTTATTTATGGGAGACCCAGGAGAAACATATCATTCAGTAGATGGTTTACTACTTGATATAAACGGAGTAATAAGAGTAGAAACAAATAGTTCACCAGATAAGAGAGTAGCATACGAAACCGCTAAATATGCTTTAAATAACAAAGCTAATCTTGCGATATACAATGAAGGTGCTTGGAATTTAGACCCATTAAGGCCAGTTTATAAAAATGTATATGATGGGGCAGCCAGACTATCCATAGAAACAGGAGCGTATGTAGCACCAATTGGAATTCAACAATATTTAAGTATTCTATCAAAAAAATATTACTTTAACATAGGAAAACTACTAGATTTTTCAGGCGCTACACTAAAAGATACAAAAGATATAACAAGAATAATCAAAGAATCACAAGCTAGTTTAAAATGGGAAATTTGGGAAAACTATGGTAAAGCATCAAGAAGAAAAATGCCAAAATCTTGGGAAGATGGATATAGAGAATTTATAGATTCAATAATGCATGATACAGAAAATGGATATACTATAGAAGAAATAGAAAGAACACGCTATCATATTTATGACAGTGAAAAGAAACTCGTTGAAGATGATGTATCAAAATACCTAAAGTTATTACAAAAGTAATAACTTTTTTATTGAAAAAGTACTAACAAGTGTTAAACTTATAATAGAGGTGATAATATGAGTGGTGTGTGGTTACCTGGATCAGCACTTATTATAAGTTTGTTCTTAATTGTAATTTTCAATATAAAAGCAAATAATAAAACGAAAGAAGTAAAAATATATAGTGGTATGTTGCTACTTAATCTAATTTTTTCAATATTTGGAGTATTTGGATATATATATTCTCAATTATATGGAGCTGATTTGGTATTAAGATTTATTCAAAAAGGGCATATTACAACCTTATTTCTTTTATCTTTATGGTTTGTTATTTATTCTACACGCATAAATAATTTTAAAAGCAATATAGAAAAAAATTTAAAAAAGATATATATGGTATTAGCAGTAATTACAATTGCAGGAATACTTATTTTACCAGTTGAAACAATACTAGAGGGGGAAATCTTAGATATAGATGGACCTTCATATATCGTGGCTATTTCGTCTGTAATATTTAATATTTTAATTAATGTTATTTTAAATGTTTTATATATAAAAAAATCTAAAAAGGATTTAATAAAATCTATTCCTTTTATTGTATTATTTGTATCTTTTGCGATTGGACTTTTATTAAGAGCACATTATCCTGAGGTAATCACAGAAACATTCTGTGTTTCATTTGTAATGTTAGTAATGTATTTCACCATTGAAAACCCTGATGTTAAATTGTTAGAACAAGTATCCTTAGCCAAAGAACAAGCCGAAAAAGCAAACGCCGCCAAAACAGACTTCTTATCAAGTATGTCTCATGAAATAAGAACTCCACTTAATGCTATAGTTGGTTTTTCAGAAGCGATTCAAGACGAAGAAACTCTAGAAGCAGCTAAACAAGATGCTAAAGATATAATTTTAGCTTCACAAAATTTATTAGAACTAGTAAATGGTATATTAGATATTTCCAAATTAGAAGCAAATAAAATGGAAATAGTTAACAATGAATATGATATAAGAGCAGAATCTCAAAATCTGATGAAGTTAATAAGACCAAGAATCGGAGAAAAGCCAATAGATTTAAACTTAGTTATTGCTCCAGACATTCCTAATACATTATATGGTGATAAATCAAAAATAAAAGAAATAATGAGTAATCTCCTAACAAATGCAGCTAAATATACTGAAAAAGGATATATAAATGTTGCAATAAATTGTATTAATAAAAATGAAGAATGTTCTTTAGTAATTTCTGTTGAAGATACTGGTCGAGGTATTAAGCCAGAAAAAATCGATAAATTATTTAATAAATTCGAAAGATTAGAAGAAGATAGAAACACAACCATAGAAGGAGCTGGCTTAGGACTTGCTATAACTAAAAGACTAGTAGAATTAATGGATGGCAAGATTGTTGTCCAATCTGTATATGGTAGTGGTTCTAAATTTACTGTATATATAAAACAACTAATAAGTAAAAATAAATTAACTAATATGAGCCATAGTACAAATACTAAGCTCGAGTTATATGATAAAAAAGTTTTAATTGTCGATGATAATGACTTAAATATAAAAATAGCTGACAGGATGTTATCTTCATACGGAATAAACGTAGATAAATGTACTTCAGGATTAGAATGCATAGATCTCATAAAATCAGGAAAGAAATATGATTTAATATTTATGGATGATATGATGCCTAAAATGAGTGGAACAGAAACGCTTCACGTTCTAAAGGAAATTGCAACATTCAAAGATAAAGTTGTAGTATTAACAGCAAACGCTATTGAAGGGATGAAAGATAAATATCTTTCAGAAGGTTTTGAAGACTATATTTCCAAACCAATAGAGAGAAAAGAATTAGAAAGAGTTCTAAGAAAATTCTTAACCAAAGAAATAGAACGTGTGAATTTTGATCCTTTACCAAGCAGTATGTACGAAATAGCAGATTCAATTGTAGAAAAAATAAACAAAGAAGGAAATTAAAAAACATACTATAAAAAGAAAAAATAGTATGTTTTTTCATATAAAAAGATATCTATAAAAGATATCTAAGCATATTTTTTAGTAATGTATTTATTTATGTAATTATTTCGTAAATTGAGATATTCAAGTGATAATTCATAATAATTATGACTAATACCATTTTCACATCTTGATATCATATTACTTAACATCTCTATTTTATGAGTAACTTTTTTAAATGAATTCTTCCCTAGTATAGTATCAAATTCTTTTTCTAATGAATCAGCACCATCATAAATGTTTACTAATTTCTTAATATCTTCACATTTATAAAGTGGTCTAATTAAATTAACTAAAGCATCTAAGCCATCAACTTTATAACTATCGTAGTTAATATCATTCAATTTACAAAGAGTTTCATTAAAAAATTCATTTTTTATATCAGTTCCTCTTAGTTCTAAAATGTGTTTTATAATATCTTCAGTTTGTAGAATATTAAATATTTTATCTAAAACTTTTTCATCGTTTAATACTTCATTATTAGTAACACTATTTCTTAAATAATCAAATGTCAGTTTTAGACCACTACTCAAAGATATTTTTCTTTTCCTTTTTAAAAATATATAATTAACTTGGTAACTAAGATATTCTAAAGTTCTTATTACAGAATTGTCTATATCCTTAAAAAGCAATTCGTATTTCAGATTAAGAGACGGAAATCCGTCGCCAAAATCAACACTTTTAAACAAATAATTATTATTAGATGGATTTTTATAAAAGAAGTTATTAGAAATATTAACATTCTTAAATTGAGAGAAGTCATCATTAATGAATTCAATATTTTCAAGAGTAGCATATATATCTTCTATATATTCACCACCATATTTACAAATCATACCATATGTAACAAAATGTAAGTAATTTAAGAGATTCTGGGGGAGGTTCTTATCCTTAAGTATACAATCTACCGTAAGGATAATATGGTTAATCAATATATTAGAATCCATATATTTCTCCATGGCAATCCCCCCTTGATGACGTGTATACTAACACCTATAAATTAAAAAATCAAATTTTACTAATATAAAGTTAAATAAAAAATCTTCTTTACATAATTCCGAACTATTATTAGTCAATTTTACAGAATATTATAGTATAATTATATTAGGTGATTACATGAGAATTATAGTTTCTGCTGGAGGTACAGGAGGGCATATTTATCCTGCTCTAGCTATTATTAATAAATTTAAAGAAAAAGAACGCAACGTAGAAGTTCTATATATTGGAACTCACAATCGTATGGAAAAAGATTTAATCCCTAAAAGAGGAATACCGTATGAGGAGATAGAAATATACGGTTTCTCTAAAAGAGATATTCTCCTCGATTTTAAAAACATTTTTTTAATAAAAAAAGCAATCAAAAAATGCCAAAAAATCATGATAGAATTTAAGCCAGATTTAGTCTTAGGAGTAGGTGGTTATGTAACATATCCAGTGATCTGTGCAGCTTCTAAACTAGGTATTAAAACATTCATTCACGAACAAAATTCACTACCAGGAAAAACAAATTTAACCTTACAAAAAAAAGCTGATTTAATAGGAGTTTCATTTGCTGATTCGGCTAAAAAATTTAATAAAGCCAAAGGTCATGTTTTTTACAGTGGTAATCCTTGTGGAGAAAGTGCGTTAGCTATAGAACCAATGGACAAAGAATTATTAGGTTTAAGTAAAAATAAAAAATTAGTTGTAATTGTAGCAGGATCGCTTGGCTCAGCAACAGTAAATGAAAAAATGAGCGAATATCTTAAAACAGCATCTAAAGAAGACTATGAAGTACTATATATTACAGGAAAAGCTTTATATGATGATTTTATCAAAAATCAAACATTTAGTTCAAATATTAAAGTAATTCCTTATTTAGATAATTTACCAGCTTTACTAAAAAATGCAGATTTAATTGTCACAAGAGCAGGTGCTTCAACAATGAGTGAAATATTATCATTAACTTTACCAGCGATATTCATCCCTTCACCATATGTCGCAAATAACCATCAATACTACAACGCTATGGAAATAAAAAATAATGGTGGTGGAGAAGTAATAGAAGAAAAATATTTGACAGCAGAGTTACTTTCAACTAAAATTAATGAAGTGCTTCAAAATCGCGATGTTTATTTAAATATGAAAAATAATTTGAAAAAAATGAGTATGAATAATAGCAGCGATTTAATATATAGCAAATTAAAGGATTTGATTAAATGATAGAATTACTACAAAATTATGGTGATATAGAAGAACATGCAACATTAAAGAATTTAAATACATATCATATCGGAGGTACAGCAAAGTACCTTATATCACCAAATTCAATAAATGACCTACAAAATACTTTAAAAGTGTTAAAAGAAAACAATATAAAATATTTCATCTTAGGAAATGGTTCTAATATAATCTTAAATGACAGGGAATATGATGGTGCTGTTATAAGACTAAATAAACTAAATGGTATTGAAATTCATCAAGAAATGCAAATGGTATATGCAGAAGCTGGAACTATGTTACCTAAACTAGCAGTTGAGTCTGTTAACAATTCATTGACTGGATTAGAATTTGCATCAGGAATCCCTGGGACAGTAGGTGGTTCTATTTATGGAAACGCTGGAGCATATAATGCTTGTATTTTAGATTACGTTTCATCTGTAACTGTTCTAGATGAAAATCTGGATTTGAAAATATTAGAACACGAAGATATTAAATATGGTTATAGAACTTCGATGTTTAAAGAAAACAAAAAATATATAATCGTAGCAGCCAAATTTTATTTAAAAACCGGTGACAAAGAGAATTCTCTAAAAATTATGAACGATCGTCGAGAAAGACGTTTAGAATCTCAGCCACTTGAATATCCATCTGCAGGATCTGTCTTTAGAAATCCTGAGGGTGACTTTGCTGGAAGACTTATTGAAGCATGTAACTTAAAAGGATACAGAATCGGCGGAGCAGAGGTATCAGAAAAACACGCAAACTTCATTATTAATAAAAATAATGCCACAAGTCAAGATGTATACAAACTAATCAATTATGTTCATAATACAGTAGCAACAAAAACAAATGTTGATTTAACAATAGAACAAGAATTTATAGATTGGGAGTAATTAATATGAATAAAAAGGAACCAAAAAAAAATAAGAAAAAATTAAGATTAAAAATCGATGTTTTGATAAAGTGTTTATTATTCTTATTGTTAATTGGTTTCTTCGCATATTATATGTTATCTTTAAATGTTCAAAACATAAAAATAACAGGAAATACAAATATTAAAGATGTTGATATAATAGAGAAAGCTAATATCAAGGATTATCCTAATATATATAGGTTGAATATCAAGAAAATTAAAGAAGATATAAAAACAATTCCATTGGTAAAAGATGTAAAAATTAAAAGAAATGTCTTTGGTAAGATAACAATTGATATTACTGAAGATAAAATATTATTTTTTTATAAATACAATAATAAATATATAACAAGTAGTGGAGAATCCATCCCAGATTCTAACGAGTACTTCGGATACCCAACATTAATTAATTTTACTCCAGATACAATATTTGAATCTTTTGTCGATGGACTAAATAAAGTTGACTATAATATTATAAAAATGATAAATGAAATAGAATATTCTCCATATAAATCATCTGAAGGAATAATAATTGACAATAATCATTTCACATTAAAAATGAACGATACAAACACTGTAATGATAGATACAGTAAATATTAAGAATTTAAATAAATATCAAACAATTATTGCTTCTCCAGATATGGACAAAAGTCACGGAATAATATATCTAGATACTATTAATGATGACAGAATATATATAAAAAGCTATGAAACCATTGCTAAAGAAGAACAAGAAGCCTTAGCAAAAAAAGAAAGTCACACTTCGTCGCAAGAACAATAGGGGGAACATTTTTTATGAATTACAATAAAATTATGGAAGAAGAAATAAAGAGAATTGTTGAAAGTAAGAAGACACCAAGTCTTCTTTTGCATAGTTGCTGTGCTCCATGTTCAAGTCACGTCATTTCAACTTTAACATCTTTTTTTAATATAACTATTTTTTACTACAATCCCAATATCGAGCCCCTAGAAGAATACAACAAAAGAAAAGAAGAAGAAATAAAATTTATAAATGAATTTCCTAATAAGAATAAATTAAATATCATAGATTGCGATTATGAGAATGAATTATTTCATGAATATTCTAAAGGGCTAGAACAAGAAAAAGAAGGCGGGGCTAGATGTATAAAATGTTATTATCTTCGAATGGATAAAACAGCTCAAACAGCCAAAGAAAAATCATACGATTATTTTGCGACAACATTAACAGTAAGTCCATTAAAAAATAGTCAAAAGCTGAATGAAATAGGAGAGTATTTAAGCAAAAAATACAATATAAAATATCTTTTTTCAGACTTTAAAAAGAAAGAAGGATATAAACATAGCATTGAATTGTCTAGAGAATATAATTTATATCGTCAAGATTATTGTGGATGCATATATTCAAAAGCAGAACGAGAATTAGAAAAAGCAAAAAAGAACACTAATTAAATTTAGTGTTCTTTTAACAATGAACATATTTTGTATCTCTGTCAGCTTTTAATTCTTTCAATAATGTACTATGTTTAATTATCAAAGCAGGAGCTTTAGAAGACTCTTTTATTTTTAGAGAATCTTTAATTAAATCAAAATCATTTTCATCTAAGCCATTAGAATATAAAACAGATAGAATAAATAGTTTTTTTAGTGTATTCAATACGTTTTCGGCACTATATCCTTCACTTTTTATTAACTCAGTCAATTCAGATTTTAAGGCTTCTAATTTAGAATTATTAGACGAAAAAGCCACTTCAAAATTCATACAAGAAGGCTCTATAGCAAATTTGCCATTTTTCTTAACATCATATTCTGAATAATGCAATAGTGCTATCAAAACCTCAGAAATAAATCTCTCATTTATATCAGCCAAATGTGGAACAACATCATCTTTTGTTATAACTTCAAATGTTTTAAATTTTCTTATTGCCATTCCAAGGCACATAGCTTTTTCAAATATTGTAATTCTTCTTCTTTCTGTAGTTGCAACGTTGCGATAAGCATCAAGAATAGTATAATATGTATGTAAAATATCATCTGTAAAAAATCTATTACATCTATATGTTAATCCATTCTCATTAAAATCCTTAATAGTAAGTTGACTTAGCATCTTGTTAAAAGCATAATTAAATGAAATTAATACTTTATTGTCATCATTTCTATATTTGTTTGCAGTAAAATCTTTCATATTTTTCCTCCGAAATCGAAAATATAATACTCCATTGGAGCACATAAGTAAAGAGTAAATTAATAATCATTACATATATTAGCGAATAATAGTCTTTATTAAATCTTCACGATGCCATTTTAAAGTATCACTCTCTTCACTAACCAAAGAATATGCTGTCTTTGTTTCTTTTATACGTATTCTTTTTCTGGCTTTTTCAAAATCATTTTCTTCAATACAATTACCATACAAAATAGCCAAATGATAAATTTCAATTAACAATTCCTTTATTTCATTCGCCTTATATTCATCCTCAGCTAGTAAAATCATTATACGTCTAATTTTTTCATCTAGTAATTCTTTATGATCAGCAAATAAAGTATCTAAATCAAAAGGAGTAGAAGAGATTAATTCTCCATTTCCATTGCCAGGAGCTCTTAGGCTATATGATGAGTAATGTAAAATAGATAACATAAATTCAGCAATAAATCTTTCATTAATAAGTGCTATTCGTTTTGGAGCACTATTCTTTCTTATGCAACCAAAGCTGTCATATTTACGCAATACCATTCCAAAACATATAGCTTTATCAAAAATATTAACTATTTTATTAGGATGAACTTCCTTAAATAAACGATAAACTTTCTCATAGTCTTGCATAATTTCATCTGAATAAGAAGTTCTGTTGTAATAAATAGAATAAGTTTCTGGTTCATAATAATTCAAAGTATTAAAAGTTCTAATAAAAGCATGATGAGAGGCAATAATATATTTATTTGCATCCTTTTTTCTTCTTTCGTATCCCACACAAACAACCCCTTTACTAAGCGTATAATACCTGATATTTATATTATTGTAAAGAAAAAAAGAATCATTTCTGATTCTCATAAAAATTTTTAATAAATTCATTATATGCTTTGTAACTAAGATCATCATTATTTACCTTTGTATATTTAATATTTTTTTGCTTACATACACATTTTACTAAATAGTCAGTAAAATAAGGGTTTCTAACTAAAATAGGTCCTAATAAGTATGTTCCAAAAAAATTATTATATAAAACTCCTTCAGTCTTAATACCAGGAGAACTTCCAGTCCCTTTTATAACTTCAAACAAATTATTACTATATTTACTCATTACCGAAGCTCTATTTTGAAAACCAATTATCTTTTCTTTAATAAGATTACAATTATAATATTGATCTTCTATAATTCTAAATTCTTCATCAGTTGTAATATAATCGAAAATATGTAAGGCTTCAATAGGTTCATCATCTAGTGTGTTAATTGATTTACCAAACATATCAAGAGCATTTCCTGTTACAAGAAAAAATTTATTGTTATATATAGCATCTTTTATATTATCTCTATATTGTAATAGATTATCTAACACGATCTTTTTATTATTATCTGTACCAGCGCCTATATAGTAAAAATCATATTTATTAAAATCTATTTTATCTTCTAAACTTAGAAAATAAACTTCAGTTTTTATCCCTTGATCCTCAAACTTCTTTTTCAAAAATCTTACATTACCATTTTCACCATAAAGATTTAAAATGTCGTAGTATAAATGTGCTATTTTAATCGTTTTCATTTTCGTCATCCTCCAACATTTTTTTCAACATACTTGTGAGTTCAATACAACACATAGTATAAATATCACCAATACTTTTTTTCCTTATTTCGTTAGGCAAATCATTCATGTCATCTACTAAAATTATTTTATCTGAATCAATACCAGCGAAAGAGAGCCTTGAAGCAACATCGTATCTAAATCTTCCAATACAAAAAACTTTATCAATATTCTTATTATTTAATAATTCAAACTTAATATCCCACAACCATGATATATCATTGTGAGGGTGTCTTTTAGAAACATTATTAAAGCCAATTACGATTGTCTTTTTGCCGTTTTGGTCAGCAACATATTTTATTGTTTGATAATAACTTAGATTATTTTCATTTTTAGACTCTAGCGAAACTAAAGCTCTTCCGTCAAAATTAGAAATTTTTCCTCTTTTACTTTCATGTTTAGAACCATTTAAAGTTTTTATAATGTCTTCTTTTTTTACCCCAATACAATTACATAAAGCATAAGCGGCAATTGTATAATAAACAGCGTATAAAACATTTTTATCCAAATGAATTTTATCACCATTAATCTTAATAATTTGCTTATTTAATTCTATATTAGTAGCTTCATATTCAACTTTGCCACGTTCAAAATCACAATTAGGACAATGATAATTACCAATATGACCATAATGATAATAATCATAAATCAATTTTCTATTACATCTAGGACAATATGCATAATCAACTAAGTCAGAATCTGTTCCAATATAAGAATCCTTACATTTTCCCATCCCATATCTCACAATTTCATTTTTATGCGTATATTTAAGCCTATTAACTAAAGGGTCATCCGCATTAATAATAAGTTTTGTATTTTCGCCAATCCCTTTTAATACATCATTAAACACAATATCAGAGTTTCCATGGCGAGCAGGTTGATCTCTAGTCATATTAGTAATTATCAAGTGAGTCATTTTGTTTTTACCAAAAATTAATTTTAAATGTCTCTCATCACATTCTAACAATAAAACATCGTGTAAAAATTCACCTTTAATATTACAATTATTTAAAATTAAAGTAGTAGCTGCCAAAACTCCATTACTACCATTTTTGTTATAACAGACATCATAGCCATTATTAGTAAGTATATGATAAATAAGTTCAGTAGTTGAACCTTTACCTGAAGATCCCGTTACAGCTATTACATATTGTGGATACTTAACATTCTCTAATATTTTCTTTTGCCTTAGTACATCATAGATAATATAGCCAGGATAAACCGATCCGTTTTTTTTGAAAAATTTACATATTTTAGTAACTAATTTATTAATAATAATCATCATACCAAGTTTCATAAAACCACCACCTAAAAAAATTATAGCAGAAAATAACACTATCCATTTCAAAAAGATACAAACTTTTACATATTTTGTCGAATATATAGTAAGGAAAGTATTATTTTGTTATATTGTATATGGTGATTATATGGAAATGATTTTTACAAACGAAACACTATATATAAATATAGAAGAAAGAATAAACTTTACTTTAATAAACAAACTACAAAAAAAACTATATCGTATTATTGATTCATATCATATTAATAATATTGAAATAAATATATTAAACGAATCATATTATGATAAAACATTAATAACAGATCTAATTCAGGATTATAAAATAAAATATAATGGGCACTTAATTGTAAAGTAAATAAATTTAACGTTGAACTAGAAACTTTTTATATTATAATAATGATATAAAAAGAGGTGTACAAATGACAAGATTTATCGTATATATAACTTTTATCCCTTGGTTATTATATTTTTCATCAATATGTAAATACGCCATAAAAGATTTAAAAAGTAATAAACTTACAAAGAAATGGTTAAAAAATAATATTTTTAGGATTTTTCATTTCGAAAATATAATTTTATTCGCGATTTTTATATATTTTTCAACTTATTATCATAACGCCAATCAAATTTGGCTAGTAGAGGTTTTATTATTTTCTGCTATAAATCTATATCTATTCTTTAATAGATGCTATGATAAAAATAAGAATCACGCTAAAATAGGAACAAATGATATTTCAACAATCCTAATAGTAATGTTGATAATCATAATACCATTTATATATTATATAGCTAAAAGAAACCATGTTATAACTTATTATATTTTATTCGCATATAGTTTCTTTAATTATTTGATTGTTTATATAGCAACAAAAATAAATGACACAATTATCAAAGCAATAAAAAGAAAAAATAATGAAAACGAATAATTATAATATAGAGAAAATAATAGAATCATTATACAGTAGGGGATACACAAACTTCTTAAATCAAAAAGAATTATCACTTTCTAAAAAGAGACTTCATAAAAATGAATACAAGATTTATCAAATATATGATGATAGCAATAAAGTAATATTGTATAAAAAAGACGTACCAGATATTAAATTATTAAAAATAGTATCTAAAATAGGTCTAAGACATCAAGATATTTTAGGTACTATTTTTTCATTGGGAATTAAAGAAGATACATTTGGGGACATTATAATGTACAACGGTTCGTTTTACATCTTTGTTTTACCAAATTTAATGGACTATTTTAAATATAATATAAACACAATAAGAAATAATAGGGTAGTTCTCGAAGAAGTAAGTTTAGATATCACTCAAAACTTTAAACAAGAATATATAGTAGAAGAATATATCGTTTCATCTCTTCGAATAGACAATGTTATAAGTACTATTATAAAAGAAAGCAGAAATACTGTATTAGAGCATTTTAAAAATAAAGAGATAATATTAAATACAGAGGATGAAATAAAACCAACAAGAGTTTTAAAAGAAGACGATACCTTTAGTATAAGAAAAAAAGGGAAATATAAATACAGAAAAATAATAAAATCAACAAAAAAAGGAGGATTTATTATCGAAATATTAAAATACAAATAATTTTTTTTAAAAAAATAGTAAAATTTGCGTAATTTTAATTGTTATAGTATACTTTAGCCAGATGTTGAAACGGGGGAATTTTAAATGGAAAATACAAATCAACAATCAAATGTTAAGGGACGTACACAAACTGTACAAACTACAGAACCAAAAACATCAAAGAAAAAGAAAAAAGGCAGCAAGAAATTTGCAAAATATATATCAATTGGTGGTTTAATTGGAGTTCTATCTATAGGAGCTTATACAATGGCACGTGGCGGATTAGATTTATCTAAATTTTTAGGAACAAAAGAATCAAAATTAGCTAATAGTCTTGTAGCTGAATATACTGAAGATGGTGTATTCTATGCACCTGATTCAGTTATTATTGATCGTGCATATGACTGTAAGTATTGTGATGGTGATGTTTTAGCACAAGCAATGGCATCTTCAAATGTAAAATATTGTGAAATATATGATGAATACTATACAGCTGATGGCCGTGACATTGCAATCGTCACTCTACAAGGTGAAAGAGTTGAAACAGTAGAAGCAGAAAAAATTGTTATTAATGGAGCGACTATATATATGCCACCAGCAGGTTATGAATTAGAAGGTGATGTAGCAATTAAAACAGTAACTGAAACAGTTGTAAAAATTGTTCCAAAAAGCGAAACTGGAGATTATTCAAACATCATTCTAGATGGTGTAAGAAATTACGAAATAATTAATGTTGAAGAACGTCAAACTAATCTTTTCTCATCAATGAATGATATGGTTCTAATCGTTGATGTCCCAGATAATGCTGTTTTAGAAAACAATCAATGTGAAGGTTCACTAAATTTAGTACCAAAAAACAGATAAAATAGCTTAAAAACACTTGTTATAAGTGTTTTTTTTTGATACAATAGTTGCGGCTTTAAAAAGCAAATTGACATGAATGTGGATTTATTACTCGAGTGCCGAAGAGGTGAGCAATAAAGAAGAAGCAGACAGATGTATAACGAAGGAGGGAAATTTTTATGGCCGTAGTTTCATTAAGTTATTTATTAGAAGCTGGAGTTCATTTTGGACATCAAACAAAAAGATGGAATCCTAAAATGAAAGAGTACATTTATACAACTAGAGATGACATTTACATTATCGATTTACAAAAGACATTAAGTAAAATCGAAGAAGCATATGCAGAAATTAATAAAATCGCTGCAAATGGAGGAACATTCCTATTCGTAGGAACAAAAAAACAAGCTCAAGAAGCATCAAAAGAAAATGCAGAAAGAACAAATTCTTATTATGTAACTGAAAGATGGTTAGGAGGAACATTAACAAACTTCCGTACTATCAGAAGTAGAGTAAAACGTTTAGAAGAAATCGAAAACATGGAAAAGAATGGTACATTTGATGTTTTACCTAAAAAAGAAGTAATTGAGTTAAAGAAAGAATATGACAAATTAAATAAATTATTATGTGGTATTCGTTCAATGGACAAATTACCACAAGCTATGATTATTGTAGATCCTAAAAAAGAAATTAATGCAATAAGAGAAGCTAGAAAATTAAATATTCCTATATTTGGTATAGTTGATACTAACTGTGACCCAGATGACGTAGATTTCGTTATTCCTGGTAATGATGACGCAGTAAGAGCAGTAAAAGTTGTTTTAGGAGTATTAGGAAACGCTATCGCAGAAGCAAACGGAGGAGAAATCATCGACTACGTTACTGAAGAAGATAGAAAACCTAAAAAAGAAATAAAAAAAGTTGAATCTGTTAAAGAAGCTCCAGTAGCTGAAGAAACAGTAGAGACAGTTGAAGAAAAAGTTGAAGCAACAGAAGATTTAAGTTCAAAAACTTTAACAGACCTTAAAGCAATGGCTAAAGAAGCTGGTATCAAAGGATACACAAATATGAAAAAAGATGAACTTATAGCATCTTTAAGTGAATAATATTTAATTTTTAGAAAGAAGGTTACACTATGATAAGCGCAAGCTTAGTAAAAGAACTACGTGAACAAACTGGTGCAGGAATGATGGACTGCAAAAAAGCCTTAGCTGAATGCGACGGAAATCTAGAAGCAGCAGTAGATTGGTTACGTGAAAAAGGTATCGCTAAAGCTGGAAAGAAAGAAGCAAGAATTGCTGCTGAAGGTTTAGCTGATATATTTGTTAATGGAAATAAAGCAGTTATAATAGAAATAAATGCAGAAACTGACTTTGTTAGTAAAAATGATGAATTTAAAGAATTAATTAAAACTGTTGGAGAAACTGTTTTAAATAGTGACGCAAAAACTTTAGAAGAAGCTAATGAATTAGCAACTGAAGAAGGAACAATCAAAGATTTAATGATTGCAAAAACTTCAAAAATTGGTGAAAAACTTGATTTTCGTCGTATTGCAGTTATCGAAAAAAATGATGAAGAAAATTTTGGTACATATTTACATATGGGCGGAAAAATTGCTGTTGTTACAGTAGTTAAAGGTGCAACTGAAGAAGTTGCTAAAGACGTAGCAATGCAAGCAGCTGCTATGAAACCAAAATATGTATTTAAAGAAGATGTTCCAGCTGACGAAGTTGCTCGTGAAAGAGAAGTTCTAAAAGAACAAGCTATGAACGAAGGAAAACCTGCTGACATAGCTGAAAAAATGGTTGAAGGAAGATTAAATAAATACTTCAAAGAAATCTGTCTTTCAATGCAAGCATTCATCAAAGATGGAGATATAGATGTAACTAAATACGTAACTAACAATGGAGGAGAATTAGTTGGTATGACTATGTTCTCAGTAGGTGAAGGAATCGAAAAACGTCAAGATAACTTTGCTGAAGAGGTAATGGCTCAAATCAATAATTAAAAATTAGACACTTTTTTACAAGTGTCTTTTTTAAAGCATAATATCTATAACTATTCATGGTATAATATGGATGAGGTGTAATCATGAATTCAAATAACAAAAACACAATAAAAAAAATTATATATGCAATACTATTCATAACTATGATATTTTCCTTCATATATCTAAGCGAAAAATATGCAGGAAATGCTACTCCAAAAGTAGTAACTATCAATGATTTTTATCCTGATATCAAATCGGATAAATTTGAAATAATAAGAGGTCAAAAGTTTATTTCACTAATAAAAAATGGTAAAAACATAATTTTTGTTGGAAGTGGGAATTCAGAATACTCAAAAAAATATATTGAAGAGTTAGAAAAAATAATCGCAAATGATAAAATAGACAAAATATATTATTATGATATAAATAATGATAAATCACAAAAAAACTCAAATTATTATACAATAAGAGAGTTATTAAATGGTTTCCTTATTACAACAGACGGAAGTACTAACAATTTACTTGCCCCAAGTCTATATATTATAGAAGACGGTGAAGTAAAATATTATAATATTGAAACGGTTGCAATGAAAAATACTGATTCTATTGAAAATTATTGGACTGAAGAAAAAGAGGAAAGCTTTAATAAAGAAGTTAATGAAGCAATCGAAAAATATTATTTGAATAAATAACAAATATGCTTTATAATTAAGACATTAAAGGAGAGAAATAAAAAATGATAGATAGTGATATCGAATTAAAAATGATGCATGCTCTTGAAACAATGGATTCAAGACTTTCAAGTATAAGAGCAGGACGTGCAAATCCAGCTTTAGTTAACGGAATTAATGTTGAATATTATGGAACACCAACACCAATTCAAAGCCTTGCTAATATTACTGTTCCAGAGGCAAAAACATTAATGATTAAACCATTTGATAAAGGATGCCTAAAGGACATTGTAAAAGCCATTCAAGAGGCAAATCTAGGTATAAATCCAACAGATAATGGAGAAACAGTAATTTTAACTATTCCTCAACTAACAGAAGAAAGAAGAAAAGAATATGTTAAACAAGCTAAACAAATAGCAGAAGAAACAAAAGTAGCTTTAAGAAAAGTTCGTCAAGAAGCTAACGAAGACATTAAAGCGGATGAAACAGTTACTGAAGATGCTGAAAAAGTAATGCTTGAAGAAGTTCAAAAATTAATAAATGACTATAATAAAAAAGTGGAAGATAAATTAAAAGAAAAAGAAGAGGAATTAATGAAAATATAGCAAACATATCGTTTGCTTTTTTATTTTCATTAATATATAATAATATTTATTCCTACAGGAGGTATAAATATGACAAAAAATAAAAGTGATTACGGAATAAAATACATTAAAAGCAAAATAAACGAAAATACTTACATCTTAATACCTACAGAATTAGTAGAAGGATATGGAGTTGGCAATATATTTTATTCAATGGATGTCTATCCAATTATTAAATCTGTCGAAGACTTAGAAGAAAATGATGTATTTGTAGATACAATACATTCAACAGAAGAATTAATAAGTATATATGAGTACGAGGACATAGATTTCCTAAAAGAATATTTTTTAAATGAAGAAAAAGACAATATTCTAATAGTAATGATAGAAAAAGGTCGAGTAATCAAAAAGAAAGTAAATAAAGATCTGTTAACAGCAATAAATCCAAGTGAGACATATGAAAAGCAAAAAAATAAACCAAGTGTTACATTAAATAGTGATGCACTTACAGTTTTATTAAACAAAAACACTCTAGATGAAGTAAGAGGCGAACTATTAAGATATAAAAATCTTATAGCATCTTTTAGAGACAAAGAGAAAAAAGATGGTACTACAAAAATTGTTGTTGAAAACGGCCATGTTAAAGAAATAGTAACTGACAGGAACGTAAAAGGTTTATCCAAGACAAGCAAAACCAATCAATCTCCAATCATCTCTAACTCAACTCCAATTACATCATCTGAAATATCATTAAAAGGACTAGAAAGTTATATAAAAGAAAGAGTCTTTGGGCATGATCAAGAGATAGAAGATATTGCAACAAATATATTAATGAATTTCACAGCTGAAGCTGGAGAAAAAAGTGAACCTTTACTGCTTGTTGGACCAACAGGAACTGGTAAAACTGCAACAATGAAGGCTGCTATGAGTTATTTAGACATTCCACTAATAGAAATTAATACGCCAAATTTAGTTCCTCAAGGAATAAAAGGTATGTCATTAGAAGACTGCTTATATTCATTAATAGTATCAACAGACTACAACTTAGAAAAAGCCAAGAGAGGATTAGTATTCTTTGACGAATTCGACAAGTTAGGAGAAATAAATTCTGACTACAAATCATCTATCGTCCAAATTTTACTTAAATTCATTGAAGGAGATACCTTCATGATTGACAAGCCAACGGATGATTATGATTTTGACACAAGTATGTTAATAAAGGTTTTTGCTGGCGCATTTTCCTCATTATTTGAAAAAAACAAATCAATAGGATTCAATTCATCAGAAGAAACAGTAAAATTCGAACCTAGTAATATAACAAAAAAAGAATATTTCGGAAAAGAACTTGTAACAAGAATTCCACATATTTATACATACCATGAACTAGACAGGTCAACACAAAAAAGAATTTTGATTGATTCAAAATTAAGTGAGTTACTTCGCAAGAAAAAAAGATATGAAAGACAATTTGGTGTTGATACAATAGTAGAAGACTCATATATTGAAGCAGTATTAAATAGACTAAAAGTTGAAGATAAAAGTATGAGAGATTTAAACAATATAATATTAGGAAGCTTAAAGAGTGCTGAACGTGAATTACTTTTATCACCTGAAAAATACAAAAAACTAATTCTTACAAAAGATACAGTGGAAAATCCCAAAAACTTCAAGCTATACTAAAAAAGAGACTTTTATAGTCTCTTTTTTATATAATGATTTACAATATTAATTATAAAAAGATTGCAAGAAAAAACCACTCAAAGAGTGGTAATTTTTAAAAGTGGTGACCCCGAGGTGATTCGAACACCTGACCGATCGCTTAGAAGGCGATTGCTCTATCCAGCTGAGCTACGAGGTCATAACTCACGGAACAATTTAATTATATAATATATATTTTTATTTTTCAAGTCTAAATTCATCAATTTTATCAGAATTGACCATAAAAACAATGTTTTCAAATCCTAATGTATCATAAATAGAATAAAAAACGGCATATTTCACTTCTTCTTTTAAGTTTCCGTCATAGACGCTATCCAGCAAAGCTGCATTAAAGTTTAAAGATATTTCTTCCTCAGTAGTTTCGTAATTCATCAATTCAACTTGATAATTTAAATGACTTAATAGATTGTTATTATTAAGTCTGTTACTTTTTAAGTTATTAATTATTATTTCAATTTTATCACTATTATTGTTAGATACATAAGATATAGGAATATAATAATAATTGTCAGATTTGCTCAAATAATATATAGTAACCAAACTAGTATCATTTATGGTATTAATGTCAACTACCTTATTAATACCATAACTTCTGTCTAAATAAAGTCCAAGTTTCTTTTTTGAATTAGGTAATTCGTTAAGTTTTTCTCCTTCGACAAAAATCATAATCTCTTGAACCTGTTTAACTGTTGTTAAAGAAAACACTAGAGCTTCAATCATCTTATTTTCATCATCTAAAGATACATTTAAAAAATCTTTACTAAAATTTAGTTTTAGCAGTCCATCTTTAAATTCCATATCTAATAGTTTTGTATTTTCAGGTATAACTGCTCTGAATCCTTTAGGAATATCGTTACTATTTATTCCTATCGTTAATGATTTTATTATACCTATAATTTTATCCTCAACATTTTCTGAATCGGATTGAATTTCAGTCATTGCAACAAAATCATTTTCATCAATTAAATAAATATTTATATTTTGTCGCTCATTATTTTTTAAAGGTTCATTAATTTCTTCAGGATAATTGTATAAAATCATCGCAAGTAACAATAGAAGAGTAGTAATAGAAATTCTTTTGAAAGTTAATTGTTTTAACATTAATAATCACCTAATAAAATTATATTTAAAAAACTTTTATTTAAGAATAAAAACCCATAAAGGGTTTATAAAAATATCTCATTTAATTTTATCAATTCGACAATTGCCTGAGCTCTACTGCAAACATCTAGTTTTTGAATAACATTTGAAATATGATTTCTCACAGTTTTTTCGCTAATCTTCAAAGCTACTGCAATTTCAGAAGTAGAGTAATTCAAAACAAGTAAGTCAAATACTTCTTTTTCTCTTTGTGTTAATATTTTCTTCATAAAATCTCTCTTTCTTACTAATATATTTTATGAAGAAAAAAGCTCTAATGTTAACTAAACTTAACTGTAATATACTTATTATCTTTTAATTCAGTTGAAACACGTCTGATAATTTTATTTGCCACAGAGTAATCATGTTCATTAGACTCAATAACAATTGTTACATTATCATTGTTAATTTTAACAAAAGATTCGTAATTTAGTTCTTCTTTAATAATAGTAACAATTTTCTCCTCATCACTCTTATTATTAGAAATCATTAGTAAATCATTATACGCATCATTCTTAGCTGCTGCATCACTAGTTTCGCTTAATAAAATCTCTTGTAGGTGATTTATAGTCTCTAGGGTTTCTTCATCATTACGTATTCTAAGAGAAACAAGTTCTGTACTTTCATTAACCACTAATGTTGTATCTGTAGTATCAACATCATCTATAAACTCTGACAAATCACTTTCGTTCATAGTTACATAAAAAATACTAAGTACTAAAATAATACTGAACAAAAAGGTAAACCAAATACTTTGCTTATTAATCATTTTTTCTTCCTCCATTACTAATATATAATATTAATTTACAGAAAAGTTTATACATATATTTACTATTTTTATAATTTATATTATTATATTTATAGGTGATTTACGGTGAAAAAGAAAAAACAAACAAACAAAAACAAATGGATTTATGCAACATTATTTTTTATTCTGTTCTTTGCTATCAACATCGTTTATGCAAAGACTTCTGCTAAAATAGGTTTCTGTGATTATAGTGGTGTAAGAAGAACATTCAAGATAATTGGGATTTTTATTGTTTTAATTAAAATAATAGCTCCTATAATTCTTATTGGATCTGCAACTTTCTCGGTATTCAAGGTAGTTATGAGTGGTAAAACTGAAGATCTTAAAACAAGTATTTTACAAGTAGTTAAACAAGGTATTGCAGGATTAATTATTTTCTGTCTACCAGGACTATTAGATTTTGTCTTTAGTTTGGTTGAACAATATGATGATACAGGATTCACAAATTGTACTACATGTTTATTAGATATTGATAATTGCAAAATTCCAAATAAAGATCCAGAAATTTATACAGACTAAAAACGAGTTTTGACTCGTTTTTTTTATTCAAAAAATTTTTTTCGAAAAAAAGAAGGAAATTGTTTCCTCGAAGTAGAATATATAGGGTGAAGGGAGCAATTATGAATAAAAGATATATAGTAAGACAAAATGATATTAAAGATTGTGGAATATGTTGTCTTGAGTCAATAATTAAATATTATAATGGATATATACCGATGGAGACTTTAAGGTTGGATACAAAAACTAATAATAAAGGTACTACAGCGTATAACATAATTAAAACAGCTAAAAAATATGGCTTCAATGCTATAGGGAAGAAGAATTTGTCTTTGAACAGTAAAGAGCTAATTCTACCAGCTATAGCTCATATTGTTACAGATAAGGGCTTAAATCATTTTGTTGTAATTTATAAAATAACAAAAAAGGAAATCCATTTAATGGACCCAGCTAAAGGTTATGTAAAAAAAAGAATAAAAGATTTTGAAAAAAATTGGACAAACATTATTTTAGTATTTAAACCCTTTAAACAAATACCTCTATACAAAACTAAAAACAATCTAAAGGAATTGTTTTTTCAAGTAATATCTAGCCAAAAGAATCTTGTTTTCAAAATCATAGTTACAAATATTTTAATAACCTTTATTTCAATAGCGGTAAGTTACTATTTTAAGTTTGTCATATCCAGTACAGAAAATAATTACATTAACAGTACTTTTTTCATAATATTAATATTTCTAATTTTAAACATATTCAAATTATACTTTAATTATATGAAAAATAATCTTTCTATATATCTTAATAAAAATATCGATTTATTAATAATTCCAGAATTCATTAATCATATCTTTAAACTCCCTTTAAATGTTATCAATTCAAGAACAAGCGGAGAAATATTGACTAGAATAAGAAGTTTAAACAATATCAAAGATTTGTTTAGCGAAATAGCAATTACTGTTGTTCTAGATTCATTTTTAACAATTTGTTCAGTATTCTTCCTTTATTACATAAGTGACAAATTATTTTTTATTCTTTGCATAATAGCTTTACTATATGTAATAGTAGGAATGTTCTCAAATAATATTATTATAAAGAAATTGAATGATAACATAGATTTAGAAACAGATTTTAATTCTCTCTTAAGTGAAAAGGTAGATTCCTTAGAATCAATAAAAAATTTGAATATTGTTAATAAAGAAATAAATGTTTTGGAGGAAAGTTACTCAGAATATCAAGAAAATACATTTATGTACTCGCAATTTATGAATAATTTACTAACTGTCAAAAACACAATAAATGATATTGGACAATTTGTAATAAATAGCTATGGAATATATTTAATCATTCAAAACAAAATAAGTTTGTTAACATTAATTACTTTTAATACATTACTATCATATTTCTTAGAACCAATAGAAAATACAATAGATTTATTCCCAAAGTTTCAACTAATTAAATTGTCAATAAATAAAGTTAGCGAGTTTTTAAATGTTAAAACAGAAAAATTAGGTAAAGAAGAGCATTTTTCTAAAGGTAATATAGCATTCAAGGATATTTCCTATACATATGATGATTACCATTACATAATCAAAAATTTATCTTTATCAGTAAAGCATAATTCTCATTCTATAATAAAAGGTGGAACAGGTTCTGGAAAGAGTACGTTATGTAAAATGATAAACAGAAATATAGATGATTACCAGGGTAATATATTTATAGATGGGATAAATATAAAAGATTATTCTCTAACAACTCTAAGAAAAAATATACTCTACGTATCACAAAGAGAAAGAATATTTAATGACACAATACTAAACAATATCACATTAAACAAAAATGTCACAAAAGAAGAATTAAATAAAATTCTAAAAATAACTAAAGTAGATGAAATAATTGACAAAAAATCATTAAGACTAGACTCAATCTTATATGATGAAGGTTTTAACCTAAGTGGTGGAGAAAGACAACGAATCATATTAGCCAGATCAATACTCATCAAACCTTCTATTCTAATTCTTGACGAATCTTTAAGTGAAACAGACAAAGAAACCGAAACTTATATTTTAAGTAATTTAGATGAATATATGAAAAATACAACCATCATTTATATTTCTCACACTAACACTAATTGCTTTAAAGACATAATAGAAATGGATGATATAAATGAGACATAAGATAATTTTGTTAAGCGCTTCACCAAAGAAACACCCTGTAATATATGTCATATTTTTTATTATACTTATTACTTCCTTATCATTATCCTTCTTTATAAAGACATATAGCACGTACCAAACAACAGGCATTATAAAATGTGAAAGCACTTGCGAAATTTCTATTACATTGCCATACAATAAAACAGATATATTAAATGGTGATTCCAAAATAAGATACTTAAATCAAGAATTTGAAATAGAAGAAGTGAGTTACGAAGAACCGTATTTAAACAACGGAACCCCTTATGAAGATGTAACCATCAAAGCAAATATAAAAACACAAAGTAAAATTGTTAATTTTCAAATACTATATAATAAGCAAAGAATAATAGAAAAAATAAAAGAAATTTTAATAGAAAGGAATTAAAAAATGAATCTAACAAATAAAGAATTAACTGAAATAAATGGAGGAGCAATAAAACTCAGTATGGGAACTTCTTTAATAATAGGAGGAGTTGCATCTTTTATTATAGGACTAGTAAATGGTTATTTAAGACCTCTAGCATGTTCAAGTTCAAAGTAGGTGAGTAAATGAGCAAAGAAGAATTATTACAAGTAACAGGTGGAGCAACAAGTTTTACCAGTGCAACATTTATAAACGCACTAGCCAGAGGAATTGGTGCTTGCTATGACATAGGAAGATCATGTGGAAGTGCTATAAGAATGCTAATAACAGGAAAGAGATGCAGTTAAAATAAAAAAGAAGAGTAAAATCTCTTCTTTTTTATTCTAATCATACGTTTTTAAAAGGTTTTTTCTTGTCAAAAAAAAGATGAAGTGTTATAATCTATAATAGTTAATGAAGGGAGGGAGATTATATGACTAAAGTTGTAGTACAAAACGGTAACATTGATGCAGCATTAAAAAAATTCAAAGTTAAAGTTGCAAAAAGTGGAGTCCCTTCTAAACTTAAAGAAAAAAAATGCTATGATAAACCTGGAGTTAAGAGACGTAAAGCTAAAGAAGAAATGATTAGAAATTCTCGCAAACGTAAAAGAAACGATAGATAGGTGATAATATGGCATTAGCTGAAACAGTTGTAAAAGATATGACAGAAGCAATGAAATCTCAAGATAAATTCGCTTTGTCAGTATTACGTATGTTAAAAAGTGCTCTTCAAATGGAAAAAATAAATTTAAAACATGATTTATCAGACGAAGAAGCAACTACAGTTATCAAAAGACAAGTTAAGCAAAGAAAAGACAGCATTTCAGAATATGAAAAATACGGCAAAAATGAAGAGGTAGATAATCTAAATAAAGAAATCGAAGTATTATCTAAATATCTTCCAGAAGAAATCAGTGAAGAAGATATAAACATAATGCTAGATAAAATTTTTGAAGAATTAAAGCCTGAAAGTATGAAGGATATGGGAAAAGTAATGAAAGAAGCTACAAGCCGTCTTGGTGCTGGAGCTGATGGTTCCCTAGTAAGCAAACTTGTTCGTGAAAGATTAAATAAATAGATGATTAAACATCATCTTTTTTTATGCCTAAATTAACTTGATAAATAAAATAAATCAAATTTACATATATATAAATAGGGTGATAATATATGTTGATACCAAGTATAAAAAATTATCTAAGAAATAATAATTATAATATAAATTTAAGTTCAAATAGCATTTATATAAATAATTATGAGCAAATTAATACAATAAATGATAATCTTATTTCAATTCAATTTAAAGATTTTACATTGAATATTAATGGCCTCTCATTCAAAATAGCTAAAATGGTTGATAATGAAGTGCTTTTTAATGGTCACATAGAAAGTATGGAATATCTCTATAAATAATAAAGTAAAAATAAGTATTAAAACTAAATCTCAAAACAAGACCATTAAATATATTAAAAACCTGAACATTAACATATATAATATACAATACTCAAATGATATGATTATTTTGATTATCAATGAATTAGACTTATCAAAGATAGATAAATTCTTTAACTACAAAATTATAAATACATATGGTGTAAAAAAAGCAATAGAAAATATAAAGCATAGCAACAAACAGCTAATATGTTTATTTTCAATAATAATATTAATTTTTTTGTACACAAGATTCATTATAAAAATAGAAATTCTTACAAACAATAAAGAGTTATACAACATAGTATTAAATGAATTAGATAAAGAATCAATATCTAATTATACTATAATTAAAAGCGACAAAAAAATAGGAGATATTAAAGAGAGAATTTTAAACAAAAATAAAAAACTATTAGAATGGATAAACATTAGAAGAGTTGGAATGAAGTATGTCGTAAATATCGAACCTAAAGTTGAAAAAAACAAAAATAATAAAAATGAATATTGTAATATAATAGCAACAAAGGATGCCATAATCACTAAGATTATAACTGCAGAAGGAATGGAAACAAAAGACATAAATGATTCAGTAAAAAAAGGAGATATAATTATTGCAGGAGACATAACTTATAATGAAGAAACAAAAAAACAAGTATGTGCAGATGGAATAGTATATGGAAAAACATGGTACACAATCAATATTTCTCTTCCTAAAAAATACGAAAAAACAATAAGATTAAAAAAGACACGAAATAATTTTCTCATTAAATTTAAAAATAAAAAATATAAAATTTTCAAACCAAGATTAAAAGAATATGAAGAAGAAAACAAAAAAATTACAAATATATTCGGAGTAGAAATATATTTTCAAAAAGAGTACGAAGCAATAAAGAAAGAAGAAATATATACAGAATCAGAACTAGAAGAGCAAATAAATAAATTAGTAATAGAAAAAATGAATGCTACCCTAGAAGGTGAACATAAAATAATTGAACAAAAAGTTTTGAAAAAAACAGACAATAATAGTACAATAGATATAGAGATATTTATAGTAGCAGAAGAACAGATAAGTATCCAAAATTATGACAAATTAAATAAAACCGAAGAATAGGAAGTGGCATTATGGGGAACTTATCTCCGTTTTATGAGACGTTTTATTGGGCAATAAACAATACATGGCCAATGTTAACTCTTTTTGTAGTCATAGTAACAGTATTAAAACTAACAAAAGTATTTATAAATAATGAAAAATTTATTTTTTATAAAGAATTCTACAATCTTTTATTTATTATATATATTTTACTTTTATATTATCTTTTATTAAGTACTGAAAAAGCAGCCAGTGGAATGAACTTTATTCCATTTAGAGAAATGACAAGATATAGTATAGGATCTAAATCATTCTTCTATAACGTAATAGGAAACATAGTTTTATTTATTCCATTTGGATATTTTGTTTCTGACTATTTAAAAGCAAAACAAACTCATCAGATTTTACTTGTTTCAATCATAATAAGTTTGACAGCAGAGTTAATTCAGTTTAAAATAGGACGTGCATTCGACATAGATGACATAATTCTAAACGTTGTTGGAGCAATACTTGGTTTTATGTGTTACATAAGCGTTAGAGCAGTTAAAAATCATTTACCAAGATTTTTGCAAAATAATATATTTTATAACTTTTTAGCAATAATAGTAATAATTATAATGATACTATTATTTGGAAGTATATGGGGGCTTAACTTATGAAAAACGACTATACTATAGTAGATAATAATTTGTATAACGATTACAACTATTTAAATGAAGTATTAGATTATACATTAGAACACGAGAAAGTTTCAAACGCAATTTTTTCAATAGTTTTTGTAGGTGACGACGAAATCCACGAAATAAACAAAAGATACCGTCAAGTTGACAGAATTACCGATGTAATATCATTTGCATTTGAAGATAATGAAAATATAATGTATAATGATATACGAATGCTTGGTGATATATACATATGTATACCACAAATGAAAAGACAAGCAGAAGAATATGGTCACAGTGAAAAAAGAGAATTATCTTTCTTAGCAGTTCATGGATTGCTTCATTTATTGGGTTATGATCATATGACAGAAGAAGATGAAAAAAGAATGTTTTCATTGCAGGAGTTGATTTTAAATGACAAAAATATCAAGAGATGAAATAAAGAAACGTGGATTTGGCCGCTTTTTTAAGAGTTTCGGTTACTCAATCGAAGGATTAAAATATGCATATAAGTATGAACAAAGTATGTTAATTCATGTTATAGCTACAGTATGTGTAGTTAGCGCAAACTTTTTCTTTCATGTAACAGGGATAGAATGGTTGATAACTCTATTAGCTATTGGGATGGTATTATCAGCTGAATTAATAAACACAGCTATAGAGGCAGTAGTAGATTTAGTTACTCTTGAAATTCATCCATTAGCAAAAATAGCAAAAGACTGTGGTAGTGCAGCAACATTTGTATTAGCAATAATGGCAGCAGCAATTGGTTTTGTAGTATATATACCTTATATAATATCTCTACTAGGTTTATAAAATGAAGAGCGGATTTGTAAGCTTAATTGGTAGACCAAACGTTGGTAAATCTACATTATTAAACACATTAATAAACCAAAAAATTGCTATTACATCAAACAAACCACAAACTACAAGAAATATAATTCAAGGAATATATAATGATGATGGGTATCAAATTGTCTTTGTAGATACACCCGGTATCCATAAACCATTAAATAAATTGGGTAAAGTTTTAAATAAAGAAGCTCAAAGTTTAACTAAAGATGTCGATTTAATATTATTATTAGTTGACGCAGAAGCAGGAATTGGAAACGGCGATAAGAAAATAATCTCTTCGCTAGAAGGAACAGACTCAAAAGTTGTACTAGTCTTAAACAAAATTGATAAATTAACTAATAATGAAATAATAAAATCAATAACTGATTATAAAGATTTATATGATTTCGCAGAAATAGTGCCAATATCAGCAATAACTACAAAAAATGTTGATGAATTATTAAATGTTATAAAAAAATATATGACAGATACAATGCGCTATTTTGATGATGATATGATAACAACAAGTCCTTTAAACTTTTTAGTAAGTGAATTTGTTCGTGAAAAAATATTTAGAATGACTGAAGAAGAAATTCCACATAGTGTCACATGTATAACATCAAAATATGAAGAAAAAAGTAAAATAATTGATATAACAGTAGATATTATAGTCGATAGAGATTCCATAAAAAAAATCATAATTGGAAAGCAAGGTTCTTTACTTAAATCTGTTGGTATAGAAGCAAGAAAAGATATCGAAAACTTAGTTGGCAAAAAAGTATACTTAGAATTGTATGTCAAAACTATCAAAAATTGGCGTGACAAAGAAAGATATTTAAATGAACTTGGTTTTAACGAAAAAGATTATATAAATTAGTGAATAAAAAAGATAAAAAGAACCCATTATATAATTAGAAAGGATGGGTTCTTTTTATGAATAAACAAGAAGCTTGGGAACTTTTCAAAAAAACAGGTAAAATAGAATATTATTTAAGATATAAAGGTAAAATAAAATAATTAAGTAGAAGTGATAGTATGATTAGTAAATTTGAAGGTATAATAATAACGGAAACCACATATGGAGATAATTCAAAAATAATAAATGTTCTCACTCGAGAGCATGGACTTATTGGAATTATGTGTAGTAATGCAAAAAGCATTAAAAATCCATTACGTACTAAAACATTAAAATTTACTTATGGACATTTTCACATTAATTACAACGAAACAAAACTATCAAAACTAGTTGACGTTGACATAATTAATAATTTTTCTAATATAAAAAGCGATATTGAGTTAATAAGCTTTATGAGTTATATTACTGATTTAACATATCAAGTAGCCAAGCAAAATAACGATCCATTAATATTTGATATATATGTTAGTACTATAAGAAAAATCAATGAAGGACAAAACCCTTTAATATTAACAAATATCTTAGAACTTAAATACTTAAAATATCTAGGTGTAGGTCTCAATCTTAATGAATGTATAAAATGTGGTAATAAGACCCAAATAGTTACTTTAGACCCTGATGAAGGTGGATTTATATGTCAAAATTGTTATAGAAATGAAGCGATAATAAATCCCAAAAGTATAAAACTTATAAGAATGTACTATTTAATAGATATAAATTCTATTTCAGATATAAAAATTAAAAGTAGTACAGCAAATGAAATCAATTATTTTTTAGATAAATATTATGAAAGATACACAGGAATATATTTAAAAAGTAAAGATTTTCTAAAAAGAATTAGCCAAATTAATGGCTAATTTTTTATTTAATAAAAATTTGCAATGAAAGAAATTATAGTGTAAGATATAAAATACCAATTAAACAGAATTAAAGTGGAGGAGTTTATATGAGCCAATCACTAGATATGTTTGTTATCGAAAAAGAAATAAACAAAAATGTAATCGATCCTAAAAAAAGATACAGAGCTATGTGCAGATTCATAAAAACAACAAAAGAATATAGTGAATGCAAACCTTTATATGACATTTTTATCTCTGAAGTAGCAAATTACATTCATAATATAGGAATAAAAGAGCCAGATCAAGCAACTATTTTTTTAGATTTATTATTAAAAAACGGAATTTTATCAATAACAAAACAAAATAATTATCATTTATACAAAAATGATAGAGAGTATGTAAGTGAACTTTTTGGTGCTAGAAGCATAAGTGGAGTAAGTGTATACAGACATATGTCTTCATTGATATCTGATATACTAAATATGGAACACTATGCCAGTTGGCTTAATGGAAGATATATTTCTAGCATAGCTGAAATTGATTCTGAAAATCCATATAATCATGCTGTAGTAGGAGTAGTGTGTAACAACGGCAAAATAATATATGATCCAACAACAGGATCATTTGCAGCTGCTCCTCAGAATATAATATATTCAGAAAAATCTCAATCAAGAATAGCAGAAACCTTTATCAGTTTTACAGAACTTGCTATTCCAGGAGAATATTTACTGCTAAATTCCGAACAATATTTGATAAACCCAGATAACGAACAAGAACTTATAGAAGTATGGTATACACCACTAAAGATGATTTTGAAAGATGAATTTGATAAAGCAGTAGAAGAAATGACATTATTATATCGTAATAAATTTTATGAAATTTGCGACTTTAAAAAAAGCCTCGAAAACACGATGCAAAGAATAGCAAACCTAGAGTCACTTCTTCATCCACATAGCGATAGTAAAATTCTAAAATGGGAATTAAACCAATAGCTCACGATATTAATAAAAAGTAACTATATAGTTTGCAAAAAAATATAATTTGTAGTAGTATAGCAAATCAAAAGGGAAAATAATAAAACAATATTTAGATACATTTAAATATTGATGATATCAAATCATATATCATAAGAAAAAGTAAGAAATTATTAACGTGCTGTAATCTATTTACCAACAGAAGAATGGAAATAAAAATCAATACTGCAATAAGGAGATAACCAAATGGAAGAATATATAAATTTATTAGAACTAGAAGAAAATCTAAAAAAGAATAAAATATCTCGATTCGTCAACAACAAAACAAATATAGCGCATTTTACTTCAATAATCGCCGCCGAAAGTGTATGTGTGATGAATGACTTTAATCTTCCATATACTATTATCATAAATTTACTAGTTCCGATTTTATTAAGAAATTTATATAAAAGTTGGAAACAACAAGATGATATTATAGATATAATCGTTAAAGAAATAAGACAAACATCAGATTACGAAAACTGTATAAAGCTTTATGATGAATATATAAAAAGGCTAGCAGAATTAATTGCAGCATTTAATTTCAAAAGTGCCAAAGAGGTAGTTTTTTACTTTGATACACTATTAACACATGGATTTTTATCTTCAAACTTCAAAAATGTCTATCATAGTTTTGAAATAGACAGAAATTATATTGGTGAAACTTTTGGCGCTAGGGTTCTTTCTGGTAAAAGTGTGTGCAGGCATACGGCTTGTTTAGCGGCGGATTGTTTAAATGCGTTAGGATATAAAGCTGAAATGTTAAGTGTAAAATCTACTGAGGACATAAATAATTTTACACAAATTAAAGATTTGAAAAAAATAATTTGGAATCATGGGGTTGTTGGAATAGAAGAAAAATCTGCAAAATTCTTGTATGATACAACTTGTTCACGCTTGCTAGGAAAAAGTGATATTGCATCTGAAGAATTAAAAGAGTATATTGCAAAAAAGACATTTTCAAACAATAAAACACACTACTTAATAAGTCCAAATCAACACTCGTATAGTAAAACACACAATAATCTCGAAAAGTTAATGCAATTGCCTTTAGAAAAACTTGACGAAGATGAATTATTTGACCTTAGAAAAAGAATACTTGAGTTATTTGAGATAAATCAAGGTTTAGCATTCAATTTTGCAATAAAAAACATCTCTCTTACTAAAGAGATAGCAGAATTAGAAAGTGTTATATGTCCACATAGTGATAGCAAAATTACATCTTGGAGTCTAAAAAAATAAAAAAAGTTGACTAAATAAAATAATTTGTTATAATTAATGCATACAAGCGATGACTGGGTTGGCAACCACGAGCTATATAAAATAAAGTTGATTTCTTCTAGAAATAAGTAGGATGGAACCGCGGATTAATTATTCGTTCCTACATAATTTTCTAGAAGTTTTTTATTTAAGGAGTGATTATATGAAACGAGTTATCGCTTATTTAGAAAAAGAACGAGGGAACTGGTCTTAGAGTAAAATATAATAAGAAAATGGAGGATAATTATGGAAAAAATAAAAATGGAAGATATAGTAAATTATTGCAAGCAATACGGTTTTATTTTTCAAGGAAGTGAAATCTATGGAGGATTATCTAATACTTGGGATTACGGACCATTAGGAAGAGAATTAAAAGAAAATGTACGTCGTGCTTGGTGGAAAAAATTCATTCAAGAAAATCCATACAACTACGGACTTGATGCAGCAATTTTAATGAACCCTGAAGTTTGGGTTGCTAGTGGTCATGTTACAAATTTTAATGATCCATTAGTAGATTGCAAAAAATGTAAAAGTCGTCATCGTGCTGATAAATTGATAGAGGAGTTTACAAACGGAGCCGAAACTGGTGATGGATGGGATAATGAAAAGATAGAAAACTTTATGAAAGATAATCATATCGCTTGTCCAAAATGTGGAGCTGAAGATTTTACGCCAATTAGAAAATTCAATTTATTATTCGAAACTCATCAAGGTGTAACTGAAGATACAAAAAACAAAGTATATCTAAGAGGAGAAACAGCTCAAGGTATATTCGTTAACTTCTTAAATGTACAAAGAAGCATGAGAGCCAAATTGCCATTTGGTATTGGCCAAATAGGAAAATCTTTTAGAAATGAAATTACACCAGGAAACTTTACATTCAGAACAAGAGAATTTGAACAAATGGAATTAGAATTTTTCTGCAAACCAGATACAGATTTAGAATGGTTTGGATATTGGAAAAATTATTGCATCGACTGGTTAAAATCACTTGGAATTAAAAAAGACAATTTAAGATATAGAGATCACGCTAAAGAAGAACTATCTTTCTATAGCAAAGCAACAACCGACATCGAATTCTTATTTCCAATGGGATGGGGAGAACTTTGGGGAATAGCTGACAGAACAGACTACGATTTATCAGTTCATATGGAACATTCTAAAGCTGATTTAAGATACTTAGACCCAGAAACAAACGAAAGATATACCCCATTTGTAATAGAGCCATCATTAGGATTAGATAGAGCAATATTAGCATTTATTTGTAATGCTTATGAAAGAGAAGAGTTAGAAAATGGTGATACTAGAGAAGTCTTAAAAATTCACCCATCTCTTGCTCCAGTCAAGGCAACAATTCTCCCATTAATTAAGAAAGTACATAGTACAAAAGCAATGGAGTTATACGCAAAATTGTGTAAAGAATTCAATGTTTCATATGACGAATCTGGTTCAATTGGTAAACGTTATAGAAGAAACGATGCAGTTGGAACCCCATTTAGTATTACTGTTGATGATGAAACAATCGAAAATAACACAGTAACAATAAGAGACAGAGATACAATGGAACAAATAAAAATAAGTATTGATGAGTTATCTGAATACATAAAAGAAAAAATCGAATTTTAATGTAAAATTATAGTAAAAGACGGAATAATACCGTCTTTTCGTTTGCTCCACTTTTTTATGTATTATATAATAGAAAAAGTATTAAAAAAAGGGAGTGGTAATATGAATTTCATAGAATATTGTAATAAAAGAATAGGTGAAATATTAACAAAAATCAAAGATATCGACGAAACTATTTCCAAATTTCCCAAACAAGAAGATATAAAAATCGAAAATTATGGTAATAAAAACGAAATTTCTCGAAAAATCAAAAGAAACACAAGCCACAAAATCAAAAATATATTTTACCATCCTAGTATCGGAGAAATAAGAAAATATATAAGGAAAACTGAAATTGAGAATTTAAAAAGTAGACGTAAAGTATTAGAAGAAGAATTAAATCAATTAATGAAAGCAAGTAAATCTTTTGATTTAAAGACAAATCGTTTCATATCATCTATTTTTCCAAACAATTTTGTAATTAAAATAATGTTAGAATACGGTGAGCTTGGTGTTGAAAAATTCGACAGCATAATAAGTAAGCTTATAAGTCTTTTTAAAATAAGCGCCAATACTGGGAATAATAATGTGATTAGCAAAATAGAACACGATATAAGCATTTCTTTTACAGATGATGGAATTTTAAAACCAGAAGCAGATGGCATAAATATGTCATTTATGATTGAAAAGTTATTTCAAATAACTGTTGGAGAAGATTGTGTCAATAAACACGAGATTAGTATATCAGGAATAAAAACAGAGTTAGAAATAAAATGTAATAGTAATCAATCATCAGAAGAAAAAAGAAATAAACTTCTAGAAAAACAAAAAGTCATAAAAGAATTGCAACAATACATAAAAAATGGCATAGTAGTTAAAGCAACTCCTAGCAGAGAATATTTTGAAAACTTATTGAACAAAGCTGGCTTAAGTCAAAATATTTCAAAAAAATATCTCTACCAAATGGATAAAATTATTTCTAAAATCGAGAGTTTTGAAAACGAACAATTACTAAGAAAATATATGTCATTCAAAGAGGTGGAAACATTAACAAAGATAAGTGAACAAATAGAAGAAATCACTATTCCAGAAATAAAAAAATTCTTATTAAGAACCTTAAAAGATGTAATATCAATATGTAAATATTTAGAGCTAAATCCACTACAAGAAGAAAAAGATAAGGCATATGAGATAATAGCGCATAAAATAGAAGTTTTGAAAACTGCAATCGCTTGTTTTTATGAAGAACAATCAGAAAAAAGCACCTTCCTTTACATTTCAAATAGTAATGAATGTCCAAACATCTTATCAAGTATAGAAACAGCAGATGAACATCTTTACCCAGAAATATATTCGCTATTAGATCAACTTTCAAATAATTGTCATCAAGACAATTCAATTATAGTAAAAGAAACAACTTTTAATATTATAGAGGGAGAAATGCTAGATTTAATTTACATACCAAACACAGAAAGAGCAACAGTTGTTACTATCGTTAATAAGACAACCTCACCCGAAAGTGTTCTAACAAATAACATCATTGAAGCTGCAAATAGAATAAAGTGCGTAGAAAAAAATAATTCATTCGAAAAGCAACATATAATATACGAACAAATAATTCTTCAGACTCTAGATTTGAAAAGGCTAAATGATCAATCTGATGCATATAAATTAAGAAAAATATAAATACAATAATAAAAAAATTCTTTTTACGAATTATCATATTGAAAAATAACCGAATTTTAGATATAATGAAAAAGTAATAATAGTATAGGAGGCTTTAATATGGCATTTAGTATTAAAAAAATTTTTGAAACAGACGAAGAAGATGAAGCAAGATTAAACGGAACAGAAGATGAATATTACGCATCAGAGCCAAGCGAAGTAGAAACAACAAACAATAAAATGATTTTGCTAGAACCTAGAGCATATTCAGAAAGTCAACAAATCGCTGATCATTTAAAAAACAGAAATAGTGTTGTAGTTAACTTAAAAAGAGTTACATCTGATCAAGCTAAGAGAATCATCGATTTCCTTAGCGGATGTATTTATGCAATCGGCGGAACAATGCAAAAAATAGGTGTTGGAATATATTTATGTACGCCAAAAAATGTCAATGTTCAAGGTAAAATAAGCGAAGATAATAAAGAACAAGACACTAAAGAAGAAACGCCTGAATGGTAATAAAACAATTTCTTATGTAGTGAGGTGAGTCATGAGAAAGTTCAATACAACAATAAATGGATATGATAAAGAAGAAGTAAACTCATTCGTATCAGAAGTAACTGTTGAATATGAAAAAATGTTAAATAAACTAAAACAACAATCAACCGAAATAAAGCTCTTAAGCGAAAAAATAAAACACTACAAAAGTATTGAAAGCACATTAAATAAAGCTATATTAGTAGCAGAGGACTCATCAAATCAAATAAAAAAAATAGCAAAAGACGAAGCAAAAGGTATAATTGAAAATGCAAAGAAAAACGCATCACACATAACAAACGATGCATTAATTGAAGCAGAAAAAATAAATATTGAAGTAGATAGACTAAGACGAAGCATAAGAATATACAAAGCTCGCATTAAACAAACAATAGAAGAACAGCTAACAATGATTGATGATATCGATAGTATCGAAAGTAATTATAGAGGATAATCAATCCTCTTTTTCTTTGTTTTCTTATAAAACTCTTTATATAACTTCGATAAAGCTCTTTTCTCAATTCGCGATACATAACTCCTCGAAATTTTAAGTAGTTTAGCAATATCTTTCTGGGTATAAACATCACTATTATATAAACCGTATCTTTTTATAATAATATCTTTTTCACGTTTATTTAGAACATTCATATATTGATGAAGTAATTCGATATTCATATTTTTGAAAATCGTCATATCTAATTCTTCATCACTACTAGGAATAATATCTATTAACGATATTTCATTGCCATCTTTGTCAATACCAATTGAGTCGTTTAGACTTACATCCGAAGAAAACTTTTTATTACTTCTAAAAAACATAAGTATTTCATTTTCCGCACATTTTGCAATATAAGTTGTTATCTTAATCTTTTTATCACTCTTATAACTATCAATTCCCTTGATTAGTCCAATCGTTCCTATGCTAATTAAATCATCAGTAGATATATTCTTATCCTCATATCTTTTAACAATATGTGCAACCAATCTTAAATTATGTTCTATAAGTTTATTACGAGCATCCATATCTCCTTGTTGCATTTTTTTTATACAAGAAGCTTCTTCCTCTACAGAAAGAGGAGAAGGAAAAACTGTATTAGAATAACTACCTGTAAAATAAAACATTCCTTTAATCATATTAATTAATTTCAAAAACATCAAATCACCTATTTAATTATATTTAAACATTGTCATTAAATGATTAAAAATGCTATAATTTCAAATAGGAGATGTGAAATGAAAAGAATATTAAATACACTAATTATAATAGGATGCGTACTATTATTAACCGCATGCAACAATCAAAGAGAATATAAAGTAATAGAATTAACAGGTGAGGAACTAGTCGAAAACGTTTTCAACGAAGATAAAAAAAATATTATCTTTGCTTTGTATAATTCACAATTAGAAAACCACACTAATTTTTTAAATGACATAGAGAATGTTTCAAAAAATGCTAAATTAGATATATATATCGTTGATATATCTCACGTAGATAATTCATCAGCCGCAATGCTTTTTAGTGTTAATGAATTTTATTCAGAAGAAAATCAATATTTTGCATATATAAATGGTAACCTAGTCGTTTCAAATGAATATAAAGACTTTAAAACATTATATAGTGATTTAAAGAGTCTAGGTTATAAAAGTGAAATAGAAATAATTGAAGAGTCAGTAAAAAAAGAATATTTTGAAAAAGCAAAAAAACTATATGATGATGGTAAAATAGCTGAATCCTTAAGTAATTTAAACCGCGCATGGTCTTTAGAAGATGCAAAGAATTTTTACAAAAGTCATTCGTATTACAAAGTCCTAGAATCTTGGGAGCGATACGAATATCCAAATTCAAAGACTCATAAATTGAACTATATAAGCATTGACTTTTTATCATCAACAAGTATTTTATATAAAGGCGAAGAAAAGAATAAAGATAGCGAAAACTTTACAAAACCATCTATACAAAGTGACTACGAATCATTTTATTATTACATAAAAGATGATATAATATATACATCATCTAGCGAAACAGGAAATTACAAGGAAACATATAAAATAATTAATATTACTGAAAATGTTTTAACATTATATGAATATAAAACAAAAAAAGAAAACGATTATACACTAAGGAGCTAATTATGAAAAAAAGAATAATAGTAACATTATTAATACTTTTCTCTTTTGCACTAACTGGGTGCAACAACAAATACAAAGGATATTGGTGCAATTACACTGAAACTTCTACTATCGTTGTATTATTAAATAGAGACAATACAGAGCAAGAACGAAAAACAATCGAAGAAAAATTAAATAATTTTGAGAATGTTTCAGGAATAAATTATTACTCTAGAAATGATTATGCTTCAGAACTAGGAGAAAATATTGAGAATTTAGATATTTATGATACATATGTCGTTTCATTCAATTCCATGGATCACATAGGTACTTATCGTGAAGAACTAGAGAAAATGAATGGCGTTCATTCAGCTGAACAAAGTAATGCTAAAACAAATATTTCGCTTTACAATATTAAATCATGGGGAGAATATACTTTTACAGATTCTGATGAAGCAGATGAAAACGAACTAGAAAAAGGAAAATACAAAATTAAAAAAGGTGTCATAACATTCAGTCCAGAAAAAGATAAGAAAGCATCAAAACTGTTATATACTAAAGATGGATTATTATGTGGTGATGCTGACTGTACAAAAATATATGCTCGTAGCAATTCAACATGTAGTAGCGAATCTAAATAAGCCACAATCGTGGTTTTTTATTTACAAATAATTGTTTTTAAAAAATAAATTATACGATATAATATGTAAGAGGTCGATTTATAAATGAATCTATATAAACCATCTATTTATACTAAAGATATATTTAGTATCAATTATAAAAATTTAAAAAAGCAAGGCATAAAAGCACTTTTATTCGATATAGATAATACCATAGCACAAACAAATGAAAAGTATCCATCAAATCAAGTAGCAGAATTATTAAAAAAATTAAAGGAAAATAAATTTAAAATAATAATTCTAACTAATGCAATACCACATCGTGCTATTCGTTTTAAAAAATATTTAAACGTTGAAACATATTATCTCTCATGTAAACCATCTAAAATAAATTATCTTCGAATTATAAAAAAACATAATTTTAGAACAAATGAAATAGCCGCAATTGGCGACCAACTTTTAACCGATATCAAAGGAGCAAACAAAATAGGTATCACAAGTATTCTAGTTGATCCAATATCAACCAAAGAATCAATATTCACTAAATTAAATCGTATTAAAGAAAACATATTAATAAAAAATAAAAAGATAATAGAAAGAGGAAAGTATTATGAATAAAAAATGTTCAGGATGTGGAGCAGTGCTTCAATCAAAAAACAAAGAATCAAAAGGATATATACCAAAAGAAAAAATGTTCGATTCAAATTATTGTGAAAGATGCTTCCAAATAATACATTACAATAAGAAAACAGTTACAAAATTAGAAAATATTAACAGTTATCTAATATCAGAAGTAAATACAAAATCTAAATTCGTATATTTTCTAATCGACTTTCTTAATATAAACCAAGAAACCATTAATACTTTTAAAAACATTAAAGTACCAAAAACGTTAATAATAAGTAAATTAGATGTAATCCCTAAAAGTATCAAAGAAGAAGTAATCATTAACTGGTTAAGAGAAAATTACAACATAACAGAAGAAGTTATTTTTCAAAGCACCAAAAAAAATACAAATACAAAATCCATCATCAGGAATTTAGAAGAACGAAATATCACTGAATGTTATTTTTTAGGCTATACTAATGCTGGTAAATCTACGCTAATAAATAAATTAAGCAGTTTTGCCAACGAATCCTATGAAGAAATTACGACAAGCTTAATTCCAAACACAACCATTGATTTTATTAAAATAAGATTAAACGAAAAAATATGCATCGTTGATTCTCCAGGATTCACCTTAAATAATACAATTTACAGGGAAGACGAATTTGAACTTATAAAAAAGATAAATCCAAAAAACTTCTTAAAACCAACTACGTATCAATTAAAAGATATAGCTAGTATCCTTATTGAAGATAAAATAAGGCTAAAATCATCTATCAACAATAGTTTAACTTTTTATATTAGTAACGATATTAATATCGAGAGAGTGTTCGAAAAAAACACAAAGTTAACAAATAAGAAAGAAATAATTATTAATATTCCAGAAAATAGTGATTTAGTCATAAAATCATTAGGATTCATAAACATTAAAAAAGCTTGTAAACTGACAATAAACTCTGAATGTAAGGAGTTATTTGAAGTAAGAAAATCAATGTTTAAAAGCAATTAATTAAGAAAGGAGAATGTAGTATGTCAAAAATTAAAATAATGAGTGAAAATTTAGCCAATAAAATTGCTGCTGGTGAAGTAGTAGAAAAATGTGCCTCTGTAGTTAAAGAGTTAGTCGAAAATAGTATTGACGCCAAAGCTGACTCTGTTAAAATAGACCTACAAGATGGAGGCTTAAAAGAAATTAAAATAACAGATAACGGTTTAGGAATGGAAAGCGAAGATGCTTTATTGTCATTCCAAAGACATGCTACTAGTAAATTAACACGTGAAGATGATTTGTTTTTTATAAACACTCTGGGGTTCCGAGGTGAAGCATTACCATCTATCGCATCTGTATCAGAAGTTGACCTAATTACATGTGCAAGCAACATCGGAACTCACATACATATTAAAGGTGGTAAATTAGAAACAAATGAACCATCAGATGCTAGAATAGGAACTATAATAAGTGTATCAAATTTATTTTTTAACACACCAGCTCGTTTAAAATACCTAAAAAGTGAACAATATGAATTAGCCAATACAGTTTCATTCATTGAAAAACTAGCTTTATCATATCCAAACATAAAATTTGAATTAACAAATAATGAAAAAACACTAGTCAAAACAAGTGGTTCAAACAACCTTTTAAAAACAATTCATGAAATATACGGTTTGAACGTTTCGAGCAAAATGATTGAAGTAAAGGGCTCAACTGATGATTATGATATGGAAGGTTATATTTGCAAACCAGAAATTTTAAAATCCAATCGTAATCATATGATTACCATTGTAAATGGCCGCATTGTAAGAAATAACGATCTAAACAGAGCAATAAATGATGCGTATTATACATACAAACCAGATATAAAATTTCCTATTGTTGTTTTAAAATTCGAAACAGATCCTACATTAATTGACGTTAATATTCACCCAACTAAGCAAGACATTAAATTAAGTAAAGCAAACGAATTATACACTTTAATAGTTGATACAATAAAAGATAAACTATATAAAGAACTATTAATTCCTAACGCTCTAAAGGAAGAATCTACAGAAATATCATTACCAACAGCTATGATTAAAAACGAAATTATAGATAAAAAAATAGATGAAATAAGCACATCATCAAAAGAAACAAACTATCAAACAGAATTAAATTTTAGTATTTCAGAAGAACAAGAGGAGTACAAAACATCAACACATGAAGATACAATTATAAATCCAGAATTAAAGAAACTAGTTTTATACCCAGTAGGTTTAGCTCTAGGAACTTATATTATAGCTCAAAACGAAGAGGGAGTTTATTTAATAGATCAACACGCAGCGCAAGAAAGAATTAACTATGATAAGTATTTAAAAGCATTGAAAGAAGAAGTAACTTCAACAATCGCTCCATTATTTCCTCTAAATATCGAGCTTAACACAAGTGATTATATAACAATCAAAGAACATATGGACGTTTTAACTAATATGGGGTTTGCCATTGAAGAGTTTGGTCTTAACACTTACATTATTAAAGAACACCCAACCTGGCTAAAATCTGGATATGAAGAAGAATCAATTCATAAAATCTTTGATTCAATCATAAGTATAGGAAATCGTTTTGATAGAGTTAAATTTAACGAACACATTGCAATAACTTTAGCATGCAAAATGTCAATAAAAGCAAACACAAGAATTAGTACAGAAGCTCAAGAAGAAATATTACGTGAACTTGTAAATACAGATAATCCATATAATTGTCCTCACGGAAGACCGACTATTATAAAATTCAGCGTTTATGACTTGGAAAAAATGTTTAAAAGAGCAATGAATTAAAAAGACTACATAAGTAGTCTTTTTCTATAATGATTTTATCATTCTCATACCTTTTTGATAACTTTCTTGCACTGATTCAGGCCTTTTTTCTTGAAGTACGATTTCAATCATTTCATCTGTAGTAATTTCTAAATTTAAAACTGAAGCAATTAATTCTTTAATAAAAGAAGGATGACAAAGATACATTTGAAATAAAACAAGTGAATAATAAAAAGAGTTCAAATAAACAGAAGAAAGTAACATACCAATACGTAAAGCATTCTTCTTATCTTTTTCTATTGTATAATCCATTTCATTTCTAATTTCAAAGTATCTCTTTGCTTCTAAAGAAAGAATTTTCATTCTATCATTAACTAAACTTTGAAAAGTATATCTTTCATTAGATAAAAAGGAGAGAATAAGTTCAATAAGCATAGGAATAACTTCCTGAAGTGTATAAACATTCTTACATTCTTTTGGATTTCTTTCTTTTAATATATGAGAAATTTCATGGCTCATAAAAAAACATGAAGAAGAATTAAATACCATAGGAACAACAATATATTTAGCTTTTTTTATTGAGCCAGTTTTAGTTTTTTCAATTTCAGATATTGTTGAAAACAAAGAGGGATCACCATCATCGTAGTAATATTCTAAACTATTTAACAATGATATAGTTTCGTTCATATTAGCGATGCATCCAATACAATCCATTTGATAAAGAGCTTTTGAAAGCAATACATTTAAATTGGTTTTTTCTCTAACTGCTTCATATTTTTTTTCATAAAGAAAAACATCTAGCCCAACTTGTTGTGCTCTTTTTAAATCATCCTCAGTGCATGCAGTAGGAGAAAAAGATTGATTAACTTTATCATAATTAAGATAAAAGTCATAATCAAACAGTTCAATGTTTTCAGCCATATAACCCCTCCAAACAGCGTTATATTATCATAGTGCAATAACTTAGTCAACTTCATCAAAAAAAAGGCTTTAAACAGCCTTTAATCATCTTTTCTTTAATTCCATATTATATAGTTTTTTATATTCCTTATTATTTTCAAGAAGTTCCTCATGAGTACCAGTAGCAACAATCTTTCCATCATCAATCATCATAATCTTATCACTGTTTATAACAGTAGACAATCTATGAGCAATAATAAGTATTGTATATTCATTTTTCATATCGTTTATAGCTTCCTGAATTCCTTTTTGTGTTTCATTATCTAACGCACTAGTAGCTTCATCAAATAATATAATTTCAGTTTTTTGTGCTAATGCTCTAGCAATCGCTAATCTTTGTCTCTGGCCTCCAGATAAAGTAAGACCTCCTTCGCCAACCAATGTATCATACCCATCAGGTAAACTCATTATAAAATCATGCAACTTAGCAGACTTACACGCATCGATTATTTCTTCATTTGAAATATCGCTTTTTATAATAGTAAAATTTTCTCTAATAGTTAAATTAAATATATACGGACTTTGTGTAATAATACTAATATTACCTCTAATTGAATCACAATCAAGTTCATTAATATTTATTCCGTCTATTAAAATACTACCACTATCAGGTTCATACAATTTGGCTAATAAAGAAAATATAGTAGACTTTCCGGCACCTGATTTACCAACAAAAGAGACAGTTTGATTACGTTTAACTTTAAAACTAATTCCTTTTAAAACTTCTTGTTCATCTTTGTATCCAAAACGTACATTTCTAAACTCAAAATCTCCTCTAATTTTCTCAATATGTTTTGTCCCAAATTTTTCCTTTTTAAATACATCACTGTCTATTATTTCAAAAACACGTCCAGCAGATAAATTAAAATCTTTAATCCATTCTAATACTTGACTAGTTAAAGTAAGTAAATTAAATATTTTGCCACGATACATATAAACAACAACAAAATTAGAAATAGACAAATAACCCTTAGTAATTAGCAAAAAAGCCAAACCAATTAAAGAAAAATCTAATATATCTCTAACACTACCTATAACTAGACTATAAGTTCTTCTTATTCTCCCCATTCTATATCGCTCATCATTAAGAGCTGTTACATCATTGCTTATTTTATTCATAAAAGGTTCCGAAGCATTTAACACCTTAACATCTCTAACACCACGAACTAATTCACCGACTAACCCAGTTGTTGCTTCAGCATGTTTACGATAAAGTTTATCTGCTTTTATATATTCATGTATTCTTATCTTTTCCAAAATAAATATAATTAAAATAGCAATAACATAATAGCAAAATATCAACTTATTTATTACAAATACCGCAATTAAAATACCCAAGTTAGTTATAAAATCTGTAATAGACATATTCAAATCCAGGAATATATCAGCAATTCTACCAGTATCTTTTACTAAACGATCAATAAAGACTCCACTAGATTTCTTGTCTAAATCACTCGTTTCAATTTTTAGTACTTCATGAGCAACATCAATTTGTATCTTCTTAAGAACTTCTGCAGCGAATATCTGCGAATATTTTCTTGCTAAGAAATGACATAGGTTTCGACTTAGTTCAATAATTAATATCATTAACGAAATAATTAATAATTCATTTAAAAGCCCATCAGTTATTTTTAGAAGTTGTTTTGCCGACAAAAGAGGAGCTACAGCTCCAATAATAGCTAACATAACATTAAATATAAAGTACAGAATAAATTCTTTCTTTTGATTCTTTGCATATTTAAATGATAATTTTAAATTTCTCCATAAACTATAATCTTTTTTATCTTTTTTCTCCATACTTTCCCTCCTTATCGATTCAAATTATACCATAGAATATATTTATAATTTAAACAAAAATGGTTTTTTAAATTAAAGTTCATATCATTGTGCTATAATATCAAATAAGGAAGTGAGTTATATGATTATATGTGTAGTTGGTCCCACAGGAGTAGGAAAAACTAAATTATCAGTTGAACTTGCCAAAAAATATAATGCTATTATTATAAATTGTGACGCAATGCAAGTTTACAAAAAATTAGATATAGGTACAGCAAAAATTACCGAAGAAGAAAAAGAAAATATTCCTCATTATTTATTCAATATTAAAGATATAAACGAAGAATATACAGTTTATGATTACCAAAAAGACGCTAGAAATCTAATAGAAAATAATAAAAATAAGAATATAGTATTTGTCGGAGGAACAGGTTTATATCTAAAAGCTGCATTATACGATTATCGTTTTATTAAAGAAGAAAAAACAAAGAGAGATTATTCTAACTATACAAATGAAGAATTATATGAATTAGTAATAAAAAGAGATCCAAACACTCAAATTCACCCTAATAATAGAGTTAGATTAGAAAGATTCTTAAACAAAGAGGAAATTGACATTCCAGAACCAATTAAATTATATGATCACATTATAATAGGTTTAACTACAACAAGAGATAAATTATATGAGAGAATTAATAAACGTGTTGATATTATGCTCGAAAACGGGCTTTTAGAAGAAGTCAAAAGTTTTTATGATCAAAATATTCGTACAAAGCCTCTAACTGGTGGTATTGGATATAAGGAATTATATGAGTATTTTGATAATAAAATATCTTTCGATGAAGCAATCGATAAGATAAAACAAAATTCACGACACTATGCTAAAAGACAGTATACTTTCTTTAATAATCAATTAGACGTCAATTGGTTTGAGGTTGATTTTAACAATTTCACAAATACAATCAACGATGTAGAAAATTTTATAAAGGAGCAGTAAAATGATAGAAATAAATAATGTTTCAAAAGAATTTATTAAACAAATAAGTAAAAAAGAAAAAAAGATATTTTATGCAGATAAAAATATAACAATTAAAGCAAAGGAAGGTGAGGTAGTTGGTCTTTTAGGTCCAAATGGAGCAGGAAAAACAACTCTTTTAAGAATGTTAGCGGGTATTATGGAACCAACCGAAGGAACAATCACAATAGATGGTATAAATTATCAAGAAAAACCATTAGATATTAAAAAGAAAATAGCATTTTTATCAGGTAATACGAAATTATATAAAGATATTTCACCATATGAATTATTAAAGATGTGTGGGGAATATTATAGTATCGATAAAAAAGAATTAGAAAAGAGAATCATAACAATCGCTAAAAGATTTAATTTAGATGATTTTCTTCATCAACGAATTGAAAGTTTATCAACTGGACAACTACAAAGAGTAAATATAGCCAGATGTGTTGTACATAACCCAAAATACTATATTTTTGACGAGGCGACAAGTGGTTTAGATATCTTGTCAAGTAAAACAATACTAGACTTCATTAAAGAAGAAAAGAAAAACCATAAATGTATAATTTATTCCACTCATTATATGGAAGAAGCCGAAAATATATGTGATAGAGTAGTTCTAATTCATAAAGGAAATGTTATAACAGAGGGAACACCAAGCAAAATAATCAAAGAAACAAAAACTACAAACTTAAGAGACGCCTTCTTCGCATTAATTGGAGGTGAAGATAATGAATAAAAACATTTTAATTACAATCAAAAAAGAACTAAGAAGCATAATAAGAGATAAAAAAACAATTCTTAGAATGTTGTTATTCCCTTTAATTATACCAGCTATGATAATGTTATATGGAACAATGTATGACACCATAGAAGAAACTAGCGAAAATACTTACAAAATAGGAATCGATTATGAAATATCATCAGAAGAAAGAGAAATTTTAAATTCACTTAAAATTGAATATAAAAAGTGCGATTCTAAAGAATGTTTAGATGAATCCTATCATAACAATGAAATAAGTGGTTACATATCTTTTAAAAAAGAAACAAATACATATGAGATATATACTGATTCAAGTAGCACAAACGGTATGATGATAAGCGCAGTATTAGAAGAATATCTAAATTCTTATAGTACTCTTTTAACCAATACATATTTGCTTAATAAAAACATCGATTTAAATGAAGCATACAATCATTTCAATATCACTTATGAAGATTTAAGTAATAGCAATTATATGTTATCTATTCTTTTATCTGTATCATTCACTTACATAATTATGGCGATATGCATGTCTACATCTAGTATGGCAACAGGTGTAACTGCAACCGAAAGAGAAAATGGTACACTAGAAACTATTTTAACTTTCCCAATCAAAAAGACTGAACTATTAACTGGTAAATATTTATCGGCCGTTATCTTAGGATTCTTATCGTCAATAATTGGCTTTATTCTAACAATTGCCAGTTTAATTATAGGTAAACATTTTTATACAATGTTTGAAGGATTTGAACTTGTTTTATCATTCAAAACAATTGTTGGCAGTCTATTAATCATATTTTGTGCTTCTTTCTTTATAGCAGGAGTAGCATTAGCACTTACAAGTTTTTCAAGAACATACAAAGAAGCTCAAAGTTCAACAACGATGTTGCAAATGTTATGTATAGTTCCAATGTTCGTCTCATTAATTGAAATGGAAATAACTAATATTTATTACATTATTCCTATATGTAATTTTGAACAAGCATTAATGGATTTATTTACTAATAGCGCTAGCTTAGGCAACATTTTATTAACAATTTGTTCAACAATAATATATATAATAATAGTATTAACATATATAATAAAAACTTATAACAGTGAAAAAATATTATTCGCAAAATAAAAAAAGACTTTTGAAGTGAGCTATTTGGGGTTCACATCATTTAAAGTCTTTTTTTATTTATCAAACTCAGAATAAACATTTATATCAAAAGTATGCTCATTGCCTTTCTCATCAATCAACTTAAGAGTATTATTGTCTATCAAAAAATATGTATAATCTAAAATATCTTTCCCAGACGAAGATACAGGATCGTCCCATGTAAGATCCAAATGAAGCCATTTACCGTCTAAATAAACAGCATTCCATACATGAGTAGCACTAGCAATCTTAAAGTTAGGTATATCTAATTTCTCTAATATAACTGCCATTATATCAGCATAGCCACTACAAATAGAGTAGTGATCATATAACACTCCAAGAATTCTAGCAGAGTCATACTCACTTGTTCCATCATTGGCCCTTTTTATGTCATACTTTGTATTATTGATAATATAATCATGTAAAGCTTTAATTTTTTCTTTTTCACTCATATGTTCATGAATATTGTTTTCAATAATAATATCAATATCCTTATCTATTTTTTTTATTTCTTCTTTACTATACAAATGTTTAACTTTTATTGTAACTTCGCCCAAATCGTCATACAAAGTTTTTATGGTTGAATAGCTGTTATAAGGGTGAACAAAGTTATTAATATCGCTAAGTAAAATTTCATCATAACTTAATTTTTCAACATCATCTAAGCATTCTAGATAAGAAGTAGGACAGTAAAAAGTAAATTCATCCCATCCTTGGTTTAAAACACTATAAAATATATTTTTTAAATCATCGTAGTTATAAGGAATATATTCATCAACTTGATTTATTAGCATATATTTATCATTTTTTACATAATTATTACCAGGTTCAATAATTAAATCTGGTTGAACATAAATAATTTCACGTAATTTATCAGTAATAGCATCAAATTTTAATACAACTAAAATTATAACAAGAAATGTCACAACCAAAGAAATAATATTCTTCAACTTTATCATATAATCACCATATTTTAATTATAACACATATGTATTAAATAATTATTTAAACAATAAAAAAATGAAGTAATTTTACTTCATATCTTTAACTTTTTTATTTAATCTTGATTTTTCTCTATCAGCAGTGTTCTTTTTTACTACACCTTTGCTGACAGCTTTATCAATGTTCTTTTGTACTTTTTTAACAGCTTCAGTAGCAGCGGCTACATCCTTAGCAGCTATAGCTTTTTCACAAGCTTTAATTGAATTTTTAACTCTTGCTTTATAATCATGATTTTCTTCAGTTTTCTTTGCTATAACTTTGATTGCTTTTTTAGAACTCTTAATATTAGCCATCTTCGTCGCTCCTTCCCTTGAATACAAATAGAATTATACTAAAAATTAGAAACAAATGCAAGTAAAAGTAAAAAAAACGACCTAATTTTATGTTTTTGAGGTTTATATTAACAAAAAGGTGATAATTATGAAAAAAAGATTTAAATCAAGAAAAAAAGCAAAAATTAATATTATAAAATTTGTTCTTATAATAATTGTTGCATATATATCATTTAATCTTATATACAATTTAATTTATAATTTATATTTGGCAAAGTTATCAAACGAAAAAATAATAGAACACATTATAAGTAACACTAAAAATAGTAAATCTGATTCATTATTTGCAAAATATCAAAATCCTGAAAATATATTAAACGAAAAGTTTACGTTCAAAGAAACTAATTCAAATACCATCGAAGCTGACAAGATAATAAATAATAACGTAGAAGTGTACATATATAATACTCACGAAACAGAAAGCTACGAGGATAAATATTTAGAAGTATATAACATAAAGCCAACAGTAAAAACTATGAGTTATATTTTAAAGGACTATTTAACCGATTTAGGAATAAATACTGTTGTTGAAGAAAAAAGTGTTACAACAGTACTAAAAAATCACAGTTGGTCATATAAATATAGTTACGAAGCTTCCAAAGAAATAATTTCTCCATATATAAACGAAAACAAATCATTAAAGCTTATAATCGATTTACATCGAGATGCAGCTCCTCTTAATAAAACAATTATTAATTTTAATAATACCAACTACGCAAAAATTCTTTTTGTTATAGGTGCTGAACATGAAAATTTTGAAGAAAACTATAAACTAGCTGAGAATTTGAACAACCTATTAAATCAAGAAGTAGGAGGAGTTACAAGAGGAATAAGTAAGAAAAGTGGTTCAGGCGTAAATGGTATTTATAATCAAGATTTAAGTACCAAAAGCATATTAATTGAACTAGGAGGACAATATAATGAAATAGAAGAATTAAATAATACACTAAAAATTCTTTCAAAATCAATTTTAAAATATTTAGAAGGAGAAATATGAAAAACAGCAAAAAAGCATGGATTGTTTTTAGACGTATAACTTTAGTATTTTTTATTACTTTTCTAATTAATTATTTTCAAGTCGAAAGTGGAAATTACAAAAATACAGCTAATCAAAAAACCATTCTTACCGAAGAGAAAATAAAAGAGTTTGAGGAAGATGTTAAAAATGGTGAATATGTAGATATTAAAAATTATACAGAAACAAATTACATCGATACGTCCACTCCAATAACAGATATAGGTTATTCAATAGGCGAAGGCGTAAATGACTTCATAAACAATAAAGTAGTAAAGTTCTTTAACTATATTGGAAGCTTTTTTAAATGAGACTTGACTCAAAAACAAATTTTTTGATATAATTCACCTCTTAAGGAGGTAATTATATGAGTAGTGAAATCGAAAGAAAATACTTATTATCAATAAAAAGAAACAATAATGATTATCTCCCATTAGAATGGAACTTAACATCTCTTTATCAAGGAGAAAATGTATACTCTTTAGAAGGAATAGATGATTTTACTAAAAGAATTACAAAATTAGATTTCGTAAGCGAATTATTGAAAGAAAATATTGTCGATAGTAACGACCCATTTCGTTCTTTTGCCATTATATATTTTGAAAAAGGAAGATACCGTGAATTAAAAGAAGGTCCTGTATTTCTAGACGATCAACAGCCTTTCAAAGAAGATGAATTAATTTTATATATTTTCAACAATAAAGATAATAAAAATGCATTAAGTATAATATATAATTTTTGTAACAATATAAAAATAGAAAACACAAAATTAGAAGAATTTAAATTCATAATAAAAAACATAGATATATTTATTTCAAAAGGAAGCAAATATACTTACGCAGCTTTGACAACATTTAAAAATATCCCATACGAAATAAAAAGAAGTATATTAATAAAAGCAACTAAAAAATCCAAAACAGCCAACATAAAAAAAGATAATAGACTTTCGTATAGAAAAAACAATATCGAAAACGATGGAAAAGTTGCATAATTCATCAAAATAATATATATTTAAAGTAGTATTGAGGTGAAGTTATGCAAAGATTCGAAAATAGAAAAGAGATAGAAATCTTTTTGAAGAGCAATACCAATTATGATGTAAACTTGCTTTTTAGAACAAAATCATTTTCTCAGATTTCTAGTATGTGTAAAAAAATTGCGAAGGCTATGCAAGAATATCCAAAAGAAATAATTGCTTTTTACAAAGCAAACCCTAATGTTACGCCTTATTTTGATGATAGAGAATTATATAGAATGAATTATAATGAGTTATCAGATTTAAGGAGAGAATTAAAAATAAAGAAAACTAAAAAGAAAGTTGTCAAGGTTGAAGAAGCCCAAGAAACTTTTCAACTAGGAATAGAATCAATTAAAGCATTAGATACCACTCAACTATGTTGTTCGATGATTTTAGATAATGAAAGTGAAAAAGATTTACAAATATTAACCGAAGAAGAAATAAAAGAAATGTATGGTGGAGAGACACCATCAAAAGAATTTTTAGCGCATCGAGGAATAGTATCAGACGCAATAGATGAAGAAAAAGAAGTAATAGATTCTGAAGAACTAAGATATAGTATGATAAATGAATTAATCAATAATGAGATAACTATTTCAGGAAGTGTATTAACCCCTCCATTCTTATTCTCATTAAGCGAAACTGAATTAGAAACTTTAATTAAATTATCACGAAATTTTACTCAATATCTTCAAAGAGAAAAAGGCTTAAAAAAATAAGTCTTTTTTTATTTTGTATAAAAATGATATAATAAATTAGGTGATACAATGGACACATTATCAAAAGAAATTAATTTATTTATAAAGTACTTAAGTAACGAAAAAAGATATCCAAAGACAACAATAACCAGTTACAAAAAAGATCTAAATAATTATTATGGATACATAAAAGCAAAGAAATTAAATTTTCTTACTATCACAAAAGAAGAAATAAGATCATATCTTAAGTATTTAGATTCACTAAACTATTCAAAAAATACAATATCACGAACATTAAGCGCTTTAAGGCATTTTTATTCTTACTTAGTATCAATAAACAAAGTTAAAACTAATCAATTCAAGTTAATAAAAAATCCCAAAAAAGAAAAAAAACTTCCCAATTTCTTACAGCCAAATGAATTGCAAGAAATATTCGAGTCAATAGGAACAGAAAAGCCACTAGACATCAGAAACAGACTCATTATCGAATTGTTATATGCAACTGGGATTCGAGTTTCAGAATTAACAAATATTAATTTAAATGATATTAATCAAACAGATAGAGAAATAAAAGTAGTAGGCAAAGGAAACAAAGATAGAATTGTATACTTTGGTGAATATGCTTTAAAATATTTAAAGATTTATCTTGAAGAATCGAGACCGTTATTAGCAAAAAAAAGATCATCAAACATTTTATTATTAAATAAAGACGGAGGAAATCTTTCTGTCAGAAGCGTAGAAAATATTGTAAATAAAATAGTCGAAGAAGCAGCTTTGAAGCACAAAATATCACCACATGTATTAAGACATACATTCGCAACAGATATGTTAAATAATGGAGCAGATTTAAAAAGTGTACAAGAGCTTTTAGGACACTCATCTTTATCAACTACACAAATCTACACACATATCACAAATGAACGATTAAGAAGTGTTTACCTCAAATCTTTTCCAAGACAATAATAATTTCAGAAAGAAAAAGTTGACACTTTAAAATAATTATGTTATTTTCTTAAACAAGTGAGAGCACATAAGATTTAATCGAGCTGTGCTGGGTACATACCTACACGTATTTAACGGAGTCACGAATATTTTTGTTCGTGGCTTTTTTGTATCCCAAAAACACGAACATATGAAAGGAGGTGATATTTATGATGTCACTTTGGTATAATGTCACATTTAAAAAAGAAAAACAATTTAATGTACGAAAAAAGTTAGGGGATGTCCATTTTGATATTAAAAATATCACCATCCTAGATATTTCGTACTCTTAGTGAGTATGTATAAGATTATTTATCAAGCTACATAGGGTAATAAAGCCTACACGAGAAATCGGAGTCACATCATTTATAGTGACTCTTTTTGTTTTCAAAAAAGAAAAGGAGGAAATAAATATGAATAAATATACAAGAGAAGAACTTGAATACTACAAAAAGAATCTATATAAACATTTAAAACAATATTATGAATCGTATCTTGAGTATTTAAGACTATACTACGAAAACAATTTAAAGTTATCATTAAGAAAAAAATAAACAAAATAGAAAGGAGTTGATTAGAATGTGGAAACAAGCACTAGACAAATTCGTCGCCAAATACAAAGATGATAAAAATGTCGAAGCAATTCTTCTAGTCGGCAGTTACGCCGTCGAAAACAATGATGAATATAGTGATATAGACATCTACATCATCCTAAACGATGAAGCGCTTTATCGCGAACGAGGGAATAAGCTAATAGATAATTACTTAATCGAATATTTTATTAACCCTATAGGTAAAGTAGAAGAATACATGGAAAAAGACAAACGAGGTCATGGTGGACCTATGGCCAATATGCTTATAAATGGAAAAATTTTATATGATAAAAATGGCATTATACCAAAGTTAAAACAAAAAGCTAAAAAAATAGAAAAAAAGAAAAATCAAAAAGATGATATGAAATATTATGCAGCATGGTGTGCATATGATGAATATAAAGCAGCTAAATACAACAATCATATGCAATATTACATATGTTTAAAATATATAATCGAAGCTTATCTTTATAACAACAATTTTAATCTTTTACCCGAATTAAAAATAGAACGCTTTCTTAAAGACGAAGACTATCGTAGAAAATATAATATAAAAAGATTTCCTAAAAACAGATTTAACAAGTTAGCGCTAAAATGTTTTGATAACGAAAACGAAGATAATTTAAAAAGATTATATGAATATGTTATAAAAGATGGTAAATTTGATATAAATAATTTCATTTTAAGAAGTAACATTTAAAAGAAAGGAGAAATAATATGATAAGAAATGCAAAAGAAGCAGATTTTGAAGACATATTAAAAATATTTATTGAAGTTCAAAATCTTCATGCAACAAATGAACCAAGCATTTTTAGAATGGCAAATCCAATAGATAAACTTACCTTAAGTACAATGTTAAATAACAAAAATATAAAAATATTTGTTTCAGAAGATAATAATAAAATAAATGGTTTTCTAATAGGAACAATTATAGAAAAAGGTTCTAACATTAAATTACCACGAAAATCATTTGCCATAGAAAACTTAGGTATATTAGAAGAAGAACAAAATAAGAGCATTGGAAAAAAATTAATAAATTATGCAACATCACTTGCAAACAAAGAAAAATGTGACAGTTTATTGTTAAACGTTTGGTCATTCAATAAAAATGCAATTGGTTTTTATAAGCATCTAGGATTCGAAGAAAAAAGTATCCAGATGGAATTAAATTTGTAAAGAAAGGAGGAATATTATGGAACGCCTTATATTAATAGAGCCATCTATAGAATATAAAGAAGCAGGAATAGAATACATCAACGAACATTTAGAATATAGTTCAGAAATAAATGGTTCTGGTGGACTAGACAGATACATTGATAATTACAAGGAATGGCTAATAAAGTTAAAAAATGACAAAATAAATCCTGGTCCCAATAGAGTAAGATCACTAACTTACTATCTACTCCGAGAAGAAGACAATAGAATTTTAGGAATGGTAAATATTAGATTAGAATTAAATGAAGCACTACACCAATGTGGTGGAAATATCGGATATGGTATAAGGCCATCTGAACGTAGAAAAGGTTATAACAAAATCAATTTATATCTTGCCTTAGAAATATGTAACCAGTATGGCTTAAAAGAAGTACTATTAGATTGTGAAAAAGATAATCTGGGATCAAGTAAAACAATACAAGCACTAGGTGGGATTCTAGTTTCTGAATACAAAGATGAAAGATATGGATTATGTCAAAAGTACAGAATAAATGTTCCAAATTCAATCAAAGAATATTATAATTTATATAATCAAAATAGAGAATTAAAGAAAGAGAGGAAGTAATATGTTAGCAATAGAAGTAAAAAACTTATCAAAAACATTCAAAGCTAAACAAAAAGAAAGTGGTATTACTGGAAGCTTAAAATCAATGTTTAAGCCAGTATACAAAGAGAAAAAAGCAGTAGACAACATAAACTTCAGTGTCGAAAAAGGAGAAATTATTGCATTTATTGGTCCAAATGGAGCTGGTAAATCAACAACGATTAAAATGTTAACTGGAATTCTTTTTCCTTCAAACGGAGAAGTTTCAATAATGGGAATAAACCCAGTTAAAGAAAGAAAAAAATTATCTTACAAGATAGGAACAGTATTCGGTCAAAAAGAACAACTTTGGATACATTTAACTCCATATGATAACTTTAAATTCTTTGGAGCAATATATGACATTCCAAACAGTATAGTTGAAAAAAGAATTAAAGAATATTCAAGCATCTTTGAACTAGATAGTTTCATAAATACACCAGTTCGCGGTTTATCATTAGGTCAAAGAATGATTTGTGAAATAGTCGCATCATTAATCCACGAACCTGAAATCTTATTTCTAGATGAACCAACAATTGGTTTAGATCCAGTAGTAAAAGAAAAAATAAGAGTATTTATAAAAAGATTAAACAAAGAAAAGAAAACAACCATCTTTCTAACAAGTCATGACGTTGGTGACATCGAAAAATTATGTAAAAGAGTAATCATTGTTAACGATGGACACATTGTGTTAGATGATTCTATGGAAAACTTAAAATACCATTATCTAAACAAAAAGATTGTTGAAGCTAAAATGAATACCAAAATTAATTTAGATGAAGAATCAGGTATAACTATTTTAAAAGACAAAGACTATAATTTGAAATTAGAAGTAGATTTAACTAAAAAAACTATAAGTGATGCAATTAAATTACTAGACCCAGACAAAATAATAGATATCAATATCTCAAATACACCACTAGAAACTATTATTAGTTCAATCTATCAAGGAAGTAAAAAATGAAAAAATACTTTCATGTAATGAAAACTACATTTAACGATTCATTACAATATGCATCTAACTTAATATTTAGATTTATCGGTTTTTCTATAACAATTTCAATATTAGTAAGTTTATGGTTATTCTTATATAAAGATGGAAGCGGAGTTATAAATGGCTATACATTTAATCAAATGATCTGGTACTTATTATTAACAGAAATAATAACTTTTGGTAGTGGTAGCAAAGTTGCAACTGACGAAATAAGAGATTGCATTAAAAGTGGAAATATAGCTTACCAAGTAAATAAGCCTTATCATTATATTATTTATATTATATTTAAATACTTAGCTGACACCTTCATAAGGTTTATTATGTTTTTAGTTATTGCTATCTGTTTAGGATTAATATTTGCTGGTCCAATAAAAGGTTTTAACATAATAACCTTATTAAGTGCTATCCCTGTATATGCATTAGCAGTTTTAATAACTGGGTTAGTAAAAATCTTAATTAGTTTAACATCTTTCTGGGTAGAAGACTCAAAACCATTCCAAATGGTATATAACAAATTTATTCTTATCTTTGGAGTATTTTTTCCACTAGAAATGTTCCCAAAAACTATTGGCAAAATAATTAGATTTTCACCAATTTACGGTGTAAGTTACGGCCCTGCTAAATTAGTAATAAGTTTTAGTTTTAATATCTTAAAAGAAATATTAATATCACAAATAGTAATAATAATCATTGTTTTATTATTGATATTCACAATATATGGAAGAGGGGTGAAAAGATTAAATGTTAACGGAGGTTAAAAACAACTTAAAAATCATGATTATATCTATAAAATATAATCTAATGAAAGCTATGGAAAATAACGTTGCTTTTGCAACATCAGTAATTATGATGATATTTAATAATGCATCCTTTATCATTCAATGGATTACCATATTTGCATTCAAAGAAACGCTTGGTGGATATTCCCTTAATGACGTTATGTTATTCTGGGCTATATCCAGTGGCGGATTTGGATTAGCACATATTCTATTTAATGGAATTATAAAAATGCCAGAATATATTGAAACAGGTAAACTAGATGCATATCTAACAGTACCAAAAAATCCTTTATGTTACTTAGCTACATCTAGTTTAGAACCTAGTGCATTTGGTGATTTAATATATGGATATATAGCTTTAGTAATATTTAACTTTAGTATTAAAAACATATTTCTTTATACAATATTAATTATATTCGGAGCATTAATATATATAAGTTTTGTCAGCATTTTCAATAGTTTAACATTCTATTTTTATAAATCAAGCGTTATAACAGATGCCCTAAGAGATACATTTTTAAACGGTAGTTTATATCCAGATGTTATATTTAATCGCGCTGTAAAAATAATTTTCTTTACTCTTATTCCAAGTGCATTTGCATGCTGGATTCCAGTACACTTGATTTTAGAATTTAATCCCTTATATTTTATCATCTTAGTTATTTTTACAATTTTTATTATTACATTAGCATTCATTACATTTAATATAGGATTAAAAAACTACTCATCAAGTAATTTGATGCAAGGAAGAGGATAAAAACAAGAAACTATAAACAAAATGTAAAGTAAAACATAAAGAAAAAAATATATTCGTCAAAAAATTGTCAAAACAGGAGAATAGTCTCCTGTTTTCTATTTTCAACTGATATAATATTGAATGTGACATAATATGCAAAGGAGGAATCATTGTGCACAAATATGTTTATTTATTTACTGAAGGTAATGCTGATATGAGAAACCTTCTTGGTGGTAAAGGTGCTAACTTAGCAGAAATGACTAATATTGGTCTACCAGTACCTCAAGGGTTTACTATCACTACTGAAGCATGTACTCAATATTATGAAGATGGAAGAGAAATCAACGAAGAAATTCAATCTCAAATTAATGAGTATATCGGTAAAATGGAAGAAATAACTGGTAAAAAGTTTGGAGATAAAGAAAATCCTTTACTAGTTTCTGTAAGATCAGGAGCAAGAGCTTCAATGCCAGGTATGATGGATACTATTCTTAATTTAGGTTTAAATGAGGAAGTAGTAAATGTTCTAGCTGAAAAATCAGGAAATGCTAGATGGGCTTGGGATTGCTATAGAAGATTCATTCAAATGTATTCTGACGTAGTAATGGAAGTAGGTAAGAAATACTTCGAAGAACTAATCGATAAAATGAAAGAAGAAAAAGGTGTAACACAAGACGTTGATCTTAGTGCTGAAGACCTAAAAGAATTGGCTAACCAATTTAAAGCTGAATATAAAGAAAAAATTGGTGAAGAATTCCCAACTGATCCAAAAGAACAATTAATGGGAGCAATCAAAGCTGTATTCCGTTCTTGGGACAATCCTCGTGCCAATGTATATAGAAGAGATAACGACATTCCTTATTCTTGGGGAACTGCTGTTAACGTTCAATCTATGGCATTTGGTAACATGGGTGATGATTGTGGTACTGGTGTTGCATTTACTCGTGACCCAGCTACAGGAGCTAAAGGTTTATTTGGTGAATTCTTAACAAATGCTCAAGGTGAAGACGTTGTTGCAGGTGTTCGTACACCAATGCACATTTCTGAAATGGAATCAAAATTCCCAGAAGCATTCGAAGAATTTAACAAAGTTTGTAAAACTCTAGAAGAACATTATAGAGACATGCAAGATATGGAATTTACTGTAGAACATGGTAAATTATATATGTTACAAACAAGAAATGGTAAGAGAACTGCACAAGCTGCTTTAAAAATTGCTTGTGACTTAGTTGACGAAGGAATGCGTACAGAAGAAGAAGCTGTATTAATGATTGATCCAAGAAACTTAGATACATTATTACACCCTCAATTCGATGCAAAAGCTTTAAAGAGCGCTACTCCTATCGGTAAAGCATTAGGTGCATCTCCAGGTGCAGCATGTGGTAAAGTTGTATTTACTGCTGAAGAAGCTGAAAAACAAGGTATAGGTGGAGCTGGTGAAAAAGTTATTCTTGTTAGACTTGAAACATCTCCAGAAGATATTAGCGGTATGAAAGCTGCTCAAGGTATCCTAACAGTACGTGGTGGTATGACATCTCACGCTGCAGTTGTTGCTCGTGGTATGGGTACTTGCTGTGTATCAGGATGTGGAGAAATCCAAATGAATGAAGCTAAAAAAGAATTTACTCTAGCTGGTAAAACTTACCATGAAGGTGATGTAATTTCAATTGATGGCTCAACAGGTAATATTTACGATGGTGCAATTCCAACAGTTGATGCAACAATCGCTGGTGAATTTGGTCGCGTAATGGAATGGGCTGACAAATATCGTAAATTAGGTGTTAGAACTAATGCTGATACTCCAAATGATACTAAAAAAGCTATCGAATTAGGAGCTGAAGGTATTGGACTTTGCCGTACTGAGCATATGTTCTTCGACGAAGAAAGAATCTTCAATTTAAGAAAAATGATTCTATCTGAAACTGTAGAAGATCGTGTTAAATACTTAGATTTATTAATCCCTTATCAAAAAGGTGATTTCAAAGCTATGTACAAAGAACTAAAAGGACTTCCAATGACAGTTCGTTACTTAGATCCACCTTTACATGAATTCATTCCAAAAACAGAAGCTGAAATGAAAGAATTAGCTGATGCTATGGGTGTAACAGTTGAACATGTAAAAGCTAAATGCGACGAATTACATGAATTCAACCCAATGATGGGACATAGAGGATGCCGTTTAGCTGTAACATATCCAGAAATAGCTAGAATGCAAACAAGAGCTTTAATGGAAGCTGCTATTGAAGTTAAAGAAGAAGATGGATATGATATCATTCCTGAAATTATGATTCCATTAGTAGGTGAAGTTAAAGAATTAAAATTCGTTAAAGATGTAGTTATTGAAACTGCAGAAGAAGTTAAAAAAGAAAAGAATTCTGATATGGAATACCATATTGGTACAATGATTGAAATTCCAAGAGCTGCATTAACTGCAGACGAAATTGCAAAAGAAGCTGAATTCTTCTCATTTGGTACAAATGATTTAACTCAAATGACATTTGGTTTCTCAAGAGATGATGCTGGAAAATTCTTAAAATCATATTATGAAACTAAGATTTATGAACAAGATCCATTCGCAAGAATTGATCAAACTGGTGTAGGAACACTTGTTAAATTAGCAGTTGAAAAAGGTACTGCCACAAGACCAAATATTAAACTTGGTATTTGCGGTGAACATGGTGGAGATCCATCAAGTGTTGAATTCTGCCATAATGTAGGATTAACTTATGTATCTTGTTCACCATTTAGAGTTCCTATTGCACGTTTGGCTGCTGCTCAAGCGTCCATACGCGAAAAGGAGAACAAATAGTCCGCAATAGTGAACAGTCATAAACCCTTTTAATTATTGGGAATGATGGCATTAAGACGTGCTTAAAAATTGATTTAATAATAAGCTAAAAAATCATATAAAAGTATATATTTGTGTTTAAAATTAGACTGAGATTTAAAAATCTTGGTCTTTTTTATTGGAAAATGACATTTTTTGCGACGAAAAAAAGGAGGCAAAAAAATGCGATAATTACATTTGAATTATAATTTTGAAAATTGTTGTGATTAGGTTAAGATAATTATGTCTTAGCCATTTTCAAATAGAAAGGAGAATTTAAATGAAATTTTTTGAATTAGTAAATTTGTCACAAGGGGCAAGGATTGCCTTTGTAAGACAGTTTAGAGGACTTACACAAGATGAAGTTTCGGAAAAATTGGGTTTAGCTGGAGAAAGTAAAAGAAGAACTATGGCAAGATATGAAAGAGGTGATAGAAATCCAAAAGAGGATAGACTTTTAGAAATAGCAAACATTTTAAGTGTTAATGTTAATTGTATTAAAGAATATAACTTCGATAATACAGAGGATATTATTTATCAATTGCTATGGTTAGAAGAACTATATCCAAAAATGGCAATTGATTTTGGTATTTCAGAATATTTCCGTAATGATAGAGATAATTTAATTCTAAAGTTTATGGAAGAATGGAATTATATGAGATATTTAAGAAAAACACATGAAATAAC